>Ga0255342_1002784_pt1 | contig 20958 bp, 17 predicted proteins | sample wastewater_treat_3_FD_192416 | JGI IMG/M metagenome (GOLD analysis project Ga0255342, IMG submission 192416) | Wastewater microbial communities from Lulu Island WWTP, Vancouver, Canada - plant14 | ecosystem: Engineered > WWTP > Wastewater > Unclassified | place: Canada: Vancouver, British...
TGCATTTTCGCCCGAAGCCATTGGCAGCAAAGCGAAAAATTCTTCGACTGGTGCGACAGAAATGGCATACTGATTATGGAGGAAGTTCCTTTGTGGGGATGGGAACCTCATGTTGATGACTCCTTGCTGCCCGTTGCAATAAAACAGCTTGACGAGATGGTTGATGCACATTATAATCACCCGAGTTTAATTATCTGGGGTCTGGGAAATGAATTGTCGAGCCACGAAGAAGTAAACATTAATGGTCTGGACGCAATGGAACAGCATGTTCGTAAATTGGACGACTCCAGATTGGTTGCCTATATTTCCAACGGGGTTCACTGGGAAGTGCCGGGTCCCCATAATATACTGCCTGATGCTTCGCCTAGATATGATATGATAATGTATAATGAATACAACACAACATGGTATGGTTATAATTTGGATTCAATACCTGTGGCTCTTGACAGAATACACGGAATGTATCCCAATAAACCTATTACAGTGTCGGAGTGGGGAATATGTGAACCAAAGTTTAAAGGTGGCGATGAACGCAGGGCTATGGAAATGGCCGAGCAGATAAAAATATACGGAAGCAAGGACTTTGTTGCCGGAGCATTGTATTTTTGTCTGAATGACTACAGAACCCATTTTGGCGAAGATTCCACTTATAATTATCCGCAACGTGTACATGGAATTTGCGATGTGATGCTAAATCCAAAACCTTCGTATTATGTTATGAAGCAAATCAGCTCTCCTGTAATTGCGAGTGATTTAAGAGTAGAGGATAACTCAGTATTTATTACTTTAACAGCTAATACGGGAGTGCCATCATACATCATAAGAGGTTATTATATGACTATCGGCAATGAGCACATTGATATTCCTGAACTGGAGCCCGGAAAAAATGTACTTCTCAAGCTCCCCAAAACAGGAGATAAAATAACAATATATCGCCCAACCGGTTTTGAGGTGATGCAGATTGATTTGAAATAATTGCTTAGAATTATTGAAATAAAGCATAAAATAAAAAAGCCGACTTATAGTCGGCTTTTTGTATAGAGTACAAAATGTTTTAAAATTTCTTTTCCTTAATACGGGCTTTTTTGCCACGAAGGTTACGAAGATAAAAAATACGTGAACGACGAACAATACCGTGTTTATTAACATCTATTTCGTCGATAAACGGACTTGAAAAAGGGAATATACGTTCTACTCCGATATTGTTTGAAATTTTACGTACGGTAAAAGTTTTATTGGCGCCTTTGCCCGAAATTTGAAGAACAATACCCTGAAAAGCCTGGATACGTTCTTTGTTTCCCTCTGTAATTTTATATTTAACAGTTATGGTGTCTCCCGATTTGAATATCGGAAATTGTTTGGTCTCTATCAAACTGTCCTCTACGAATTTAATCATTTCTCCCTTATTCATGGCATTAAATTTTGCTTTTTCAAAAGAAAGTGCAAATATACAGCGATTTTTTGACAATAACCCAAAATATTCCGAAAAAATTTAAAATAATTTACCAATTTTAATATTTTTTGCTGAAACCTAATATTAATACTACTACTGTTAAGTTTAATCAGATATATTTAATCTAAAAAAAATATTATTTTTGATTAACATATTTTTGTAAGCATAAATAAATGTCGAAAGAAAAAATATTTAAAGAACTTATTGCGCAAATGGCTAAAGACGGTGATATTAGCTCTTCGGAATATGCCATATTGATAGAAAAAGGAAAAGATCTCGGATATGATAAGGCAACTGTTGATTTGCTAATTAAACTTGAGCTGTCAGATTTTTCCGAAGAAGATTATAACATTGAAAGTTCAGGCGCATATTCCGATGAGGATGAAGAACAAGGCGTGTATAAATTTAAATCGGCCATTACGCGTGGTGGTGCTGTTTTGATTCCAGATATAATTATTGTTGACAAAGACACGGTTACATATAAAAAGCGAAATAAAAACCTGATAAATGTTGATTCCATAACTGTACCCATATCAAAAATTTCATCTGTTGAACTTGACATTAGTTTATGGGGAACCGATATAATCATAAAAACCTTCGGGGCAGGGCAGATTGCGGGAAAGAGATTTACAAAATCGGATGCCAGGCAAATAAAAAAGCTTATTATGGACAGGCAAAAGAAATAAATCTGAATATTTAGGAAATTTATTCACAGCACAAAAAAACCGATGCATTTGCATCGGTTTTTTATTTTAATAATTTGCAGCTCTGCGTTCCTGATAGTCAATGGGGTGTTCACAGGCAGGGCAATTTTTAAGGGCTTTTTTACCTTTGTGAACATAACCACATTTACGACACATCCATTCAACTTCGGTATCTTCTTCGAATACTTTGCCGTCGACAACATTTTTCAATAATTTGCGATAGCGTTTTTCGTGCTCGGCTTCAACAGTTGCTATCATTTTAAACGCAGTTGCAACTTTTTTAAATCCTTCTTCTTCGGCTATTTTGGCAAATTCAGGATAAAGGTCGGTCCATTCTTCGTTTTCGCCATTGGCTGCGGCTTCTAGGTTTTCGGCTGTTGTTCCCAATACTCCAGCAGGATAAGCAGCTGTAATTTCAACCATTCCTCCTTCGAGGAATTCGAAAAAGCGCTTGCTATGTTGATCTTCCTGATTGGCTGTTTCTTCAAAAATTGCAGCTATTTGCTGATAACCTTCCTTAATGGCTATTTTGGCAAACATTCTGTAGCGGCGTGCTGCCTGTGACTCTCCTGCAAAAGCTTTCAGCAGGTTTTGTTCGGTTCTTGTTCCTTTTATGCTCATATTGTTTATTGTTTAGTGACTAAAAACAAAAATACACAAATTATTTATTTATTATGCTTATGGAAACAACAACGGGATTTAAACGCTGCGCTTCGGCATCATCAGAATTATATTCATTGTCGCCCATTAGCATGTCATAGTCGGAATTTGTAATACCGTTTTCATTATTAACATATTCCATGTGCAATTCTATTGGTAATTTAGACAGTTTACCGCCGTTGAATTCAGTTATAAATCCGCCGTAATCCCAGCCAAAGCCTAAAAAGATGAAAGGAGTGCCGTTAAGGTCCTGTAATTCTTTTAATGTTGTGCCTAACATAATATTATAAGAGGTTTTCCAGTGAGAAAAAGCAATATATTTTTCTTCGGTTTCATCATACATAGCTTTAAGTGTAACATTTTTAACGCCTTCTTTGGTTTTGGAGTTTTTCCATATTATTTCAACCTGATCGCATGTTCCTTTGTATAAAAGCGTGGACATGGATTTAAAACCTTCTGCTAAAAAAACAGTGTCCCAAACCACATTTTCGGCGCCAAATCTTTCAATTAGTTCGGCTTCGTTTTTTATTGATAAAAGTTTGTCTAAGGTATCGGTGGGATTTAATGCTTTCGTTTCTTCGTTTTTATTGCCCTTGCCCCCACATGCAGAAATGATAAATACAAGCGATAAAATAAAAATATATCTCATGTTTTTTTATTACAAAAATACAAAATGATTGAATGAAAAATACTCAATTAAAAATAAGATTATTACATTTGTTTATATAGGTAATAGCCTATAATTTTACCAATATCCATACTAATTATCGTCAAGCTCATTAAAATCAAAATGTTTTTGCCGCTGCGGCAGCCCAAAATTGTATCTGATATTAATTCCTATTCTTTGGCTGTCGAAACTCCTTTCGCCGGATGATGGAAATAGTCCCTGATTCAGAACAAATGCAGTATTCATTGTACCCAGTATGTCGCGGGCATTAAGCGTTATAATTAATTTTTGATTTAAAAAAGTTTGAGTCAGACCGCAATTAAGCGCACCAAAATTTTTTAATTCATAAAAGCCTCGCAACCCATTGGTCATTAAAAATCCGCTGAATGAAAGCTTTGTATGTTTTGATAGTTTAAGCGAATGAAACGAAAAAAATCTCCAGCTTCCTTTTTTTAAATTTAGAGGCGTGTTTTGATAATAGCCATTATAGTTGTTGTGGTTGTACTGGGCTCCGATGGCAAAAAAATATCTTCCGCCCGGCGGTATCCCAATCATTCCCCTTATGTATTTTTCTATGTTTTTTCCGATATTGTCATAAGTCATTAATGCTATTCCGTTTTCAATTGTGTCGTTGTAGGTTACTTCTGAAAATATATCATTAGTACGATTTATTCCCAATGCAAAAACGGGCATGTCTTCGTAGCTTATGTTAAATTCAAAGTTATTTGTAAACTGTGGCTTTAAGTTTGGATTACCCGCTTCGTAAAAATATGTATCCATTTGTTTGTGCGATGGATTTAATTGTGCATAAGAAGGGCGCATAATGGTTTTGCGATATATAATAAATGCCCTTAAGTTGATTGGGATAATGTTTTTTAATAATGTAGGTAAATCCTGACTTAAATAAACATAAGGGAAAAAATCGCCGCGATTGACCAAAAAACTGGTATCATTCGGTAATAGCTGATGCCCGTTCATATATGTGTATTCAAAGCGACATCCGGTTTTAAGAACCAAACCCTCGTAAAAAGTTTTTGATGTTTGCGCGTAAGCCGCAAATACTCCTTCCCTGAAGTTATATGAGTTATTTCGTTTTATATCGTTTGTTTGAATGTTATTGCTTATGAAATAATAATTTGTTTCGCTGCCGTAGGTTTGAAAGGAACCTTTAATTCCGGTCTCAGCCTTGATTTTATTTATAATTCTAAAAGATATATCGCTTTGAAGCTGAATGGCATTCCGATTATGAAAATTATTCATTTGTCTGGAAAATGACGTATCAAAAGGAATTATGAAATCGGTGGTGTAAAGCTGTTCGGCGGAATTCTTGCTGAAATCAAATCCAAGCAGTGTAGTCCAGTTTAGGTCGTTTGTATCGTTTTTTAAAATCAGACTGATATCTTGTGCCAGATTATATTGCGTACCTTTTGTTTTAACCATATCATTATTTTCAACGATATGCTCATCCAATAATCCCGAAAAGTAATTATTGTTGTTTCCTGTTGATTTATTGTCGGTTAAACCAAAGCGGCCATCGTAGGACAGCGCAATGGTGCTGTCGATATCCCACGTAATGCCATACCCAATAAATGAATTATTGGATGTTTTGCGCGTTTTTGATTTTTGATTCAACGCGGTATCAGACGTCAAATTTCTTTTCACCTGCATTTCATCCATCTGGTCATTGCGGTTAAAACCCACATTTAAATACATGGATGTTTTATCTCCTCCGTTGTTAAAGCTGATTCCAAGAGTACGGTTACCGTAAATTTTCTGATTCATCCCTGCGTTTATATTGCCAAATCGGCCTATCTTAAGACCTTTTTTAAGAACTACATTTACAATCCCTCCGGAACTGGCAGCATCGTATTTTGTTGAAGGAGTACGCATTATTTCTATACGTTCAATGCTGCCGGGAGGTAAATTCCGCAGCAAATTCATTATGTCCTGAGTGCTTATTTTCTGTTCGCGCCCATTTATATATATGGTGGCCGGTGCACTTGCGGAAAGGAAAATACCCGCATCGTAATCCACATATATGCCCGGAGTGGCTTCTATCACTTCCAGAGTGTTTGTGCTTATGCCGATCATGGGAGTTGGGTCCACAACCATTTTATCTTCTTCCTGGCGTATAAAAGGGCGGTTGGCCGAAATGGTGACTTCGTTTAGCGAAAGAGAGGTTTCTTCTAAAACAAATGAAAAGGTTTTGTTTTGGCGATTTATTGCTATGGTTTTTTCGGCATTAATAAATCCGATATATGAAATGCTTACATTATACAAACTGCCCGGAATATTTTTAAAAACTGCAGTACCGTATAAATCGGCAGCTGCCATAAATATTATTGAGGAATCTTTTGAATCAATAAGCTTAACAGTGGCACCTATCAGTGGCTCCTTGTTTTTGTTTTTTACTTGAATTGTAACATCCTGCGATTTTGCATAAACAAAAAAGATTACAAGCATTAAGGACATTAAAACTGATTTTATGCCGTATTGACGCATAAATAATTGAATATTACTGCAAAAATAACTTAATATTTAAAAAAACATGCCTCTAAAACGACAATTTTAAATTAGTCCACAGCTGATTGCGCATTTCAAGCCATTTTGCTGCCGATGAATAATATAAATCAGCGGTATATTGTGTCAGATACTCGCGGCATTTCTGCGTTGGATTACCGGCTGCAGCATTGTTCTGGTCTTCTTTCAGCAATTCCGTGGCGCGTTTTTCGATATCTGCCATTTCAGTAAATGCTTTGTCTTCGTATTGCATCAATGCCGGCTCAATCAGTTTGCGGCCATCGCCCCAGCGCACAGTTGCCAGTCGGTTGGCCTGTCGATATTGCCAGTGGGCTGATTGTTCGTTGAATTCAAATTGTCCGGAATAGTTGAATGATTGTGGCAAAGAGAGCGTGCCCGCAAATATCGGAATGCGCGGGCTTTCAGCGGGATTATCAAACGAGAACCAGCAGATACCACCGATTTCGTCAGGGAGCCAGTCGCGGCACTGACCCACAAAGCTGTAAGAACACCATGCAACAGCACAGGTACGCTGGAATTTTACTGAATTCTCATTTTGATAATTAAGCATATTTATCATGTTGCGCATCATCCACGGATTTGCATAAGGCGATTTTATTGTGTCATTAATTGTTTCCCCGTCTTTGTTTGTTCTTGTGTTGACGAAATTTAGATTTTGCGTCATATCCCATTCTGTGCCTTCATAAGTGGAGCGCAGCAATGCCATGACATCGCGGACCGAAACTTTTTTGTCGGGCTTCACCGAAAACGGAAGTTCTTCTGCATTGTAATCAAGTTTTGCAGAAGGCGCTAATGTGGATAAAATAAAAAACTCGCGTATCTGAAACGGCTTCTCTCCGCTATAGGCCTTCCAGAATTTAAAGGTTTCCTTACCATCCCAAAAACCCATTTTTTTTGCAACACTGAACACATTATCCGAAGCCATATAATAGTCTTTGTTTTTCAAATCCAATTCTCCAATACGGCTGATATTGGCCGATACTCCCACATGGTCATCCGGAATGCGTTGTGCTGCCCAAACGGCTCCTGTTCTGTCAGGTCCTTCTCCAAAAATTTCAAGTACCCACACTTCTTTTTTATCGGCAATGGTTAAGCACTCACCTGCATCGGCATAGCCGTATTCTTTTACCAGTTCGCCTATAAGTTTTATGGCTTCTCTGGCTGTGCTGCAACGTTGAAGAACTATGGCTTCGAGATTCTCAATCTTAAAAAGACCTTTATTGTTTTTCAATTCATCGCGGCCCGAAATGGTACTTTCTCCAATAATAAGCTGCTTTTCGTTCATACAGGGATATGCAACGTTTAAATATGCAAAAGTTTCCTTAGCCTGAGGTATAGTGCCTTTGGTTTCAACCCCGCGTGTATCCCAGGGTGTTTCGGTGAGCATGGTTCCCCATTTAATATCCATTATGTTTTTCCCTTCGTATTTTTTTGCCGGAACAATATTTAACCATGTACGATAACGCCCGTCGCAAGTATGACTGGTAATTACGGAACCGTCTGTAGTGGCATTTTTTCCAGCCATTATACAGGTGCAACTTTCGTCTATCGGGAAATCATTGGCCTGACAAAACACATTGGTATAGTTTACCAATATCAGGATCAAAACAAGGGAAATTACTTTCATAGTATATCAGTTTTGCAATGCTACAAAGCTAATAATTTTAAATCATGCTGCAAATAAACGTAATGTTCTATCTTTGCATTATGGCACTTACAAAAAAACGTAATCGTTGGAAATGGCTGCGCTGGCCACGGATAATTTTAGCCAAAGGCATTCTTCGTTTGTTTGGCTGGACATACAATTATGCCGTTTCAAAAGAAATCACCAAGGCCGTAATGGTGGTGGCACCGCATACTTCCAACTGGGATTTTATTCTTGGCCGTTTGTGCTACAATGCGCTTGATATCAGGGTTCGCTTCATGATTAAAAAAGAGTCTTTTGTTTTTCCGTTGAATCTTTTAATACGCGCATGGGGAGGCATACCTGTGGATCGTAAAAATCCAGGCAATATTGCCGAACAAATGTCGGCACAGTTTGCAAAATACGATGAACTTGTGCTAGGAATAACGCCTGAAGGAACGCGTAAACCAAACCCTCACTGGAAAAAGGGCTTCTACCGCATAGCCATGCAGTCCAATGTACCTATGATACTAACTTATTTAGATTATAAAAGAAAATTCGGTTATGTTGGCAAAAGCATGATGGCTAGCGGAAATTATGAGGCAGATATGAAAACAATGAGTGAATTTTTTGATGAATGCACTGCCTGCCATCCCGAAAATTATGTGAGACCTAAGTTCTGATAATTTTTCGTAATATTTTTTTAGCATTGCTATAGGCAAAAAAAAAGACTGTCCGTATAATGGGACAGCCTTTTCAAAGGCTTTTGGTGTTTTTATTTTGTGGCAAAAACACGAGACTCGCTGCCATTACTGATACTTAGTTCATTTGAATCTGCATTAAAGCGGAACTCGTTACGCATTTGGTATCCGTCGGCAGTAAGTTCTTCAACACAGAAATAATTTTGCTGTGCTGTCATTTTGAACTGACGACCGTCAACTGTTGCGTATTGAACTTCGGTTTCGCCAGGAGCCATAGCCACAGGGTTACTTCCTGTCCAGAATTCAATCGTGTTGAAAATAACCAGATCGAGAACACTTGCTACTTCGTAAACGGGGATAATTAATAAGCCCCAGAATACCAATTGATTTACGAATTTACCTCCAGCATTTTGATTAAAGGTGTAAACTTTTCGGGTAAGGCCAAATTCTCCAAAACAGCCTGTATGTGAAATTACCATACCGGCTAATACTAAAGCAAAGATTAATTTTTTCATATGTGTAGATTTTAAATATTTTGCAAAATATTTATTGTAAGAGTCCAGAAGCGTTCAACAGTCGGGATAAGTATTTTTTCATCAGGGCTGTGAACACCACGTAGTGTTGGTCCAAACGACACCATATCCATACCTTCAATTTTTTCGCTGAACAATCCGCACTCAAGTCCGGCATGAATGGCTCTTACAATAGGTTTATATCCGAATTGTTTTTCAAATTGTTCAATAGTTGTTTTTAAAATGGCACTATTGGGATTTGGTGTCCAGCCCGGATAGCCATTGTTGTGTTTATAATCAAATCCGGCTAAACGAAAAGTTGCCGCAACTGCATTTTTTATATTGTGTTTTGCTGATGCAACCGAACTGCGCTGGCTTGTGGCAATTGTAATGACATTATTATTCATTTTGACCGAAGCCAGATTGGTAGATGTTTCAACAAAACCTTCAACATCTTGCGACATTGCAATAACGCCATGAGGCATGGCATAGATAAGGTCAATCAATTTTGTTGCTGTCTTGCTGTCGATAACCTGTTTTGGAGCTTCGGTTTTCTTTACTGTTATGCCAACATTAGGGTCAGTAATTTTATATTCGGCTTTTATTGTTTTATCCAGATTCTCTATGTAAGAAAACACATCTTTTTCTTTGCCAATGGGAATAAGAATAATTGCCACAGCATCCCTTGCAATGGCGTTTCTCAGATTGCCGCCGTCAAACGACGCCAAACGTGCCGAAGGATATTCGTTGCCAATTTCCCATAAGGCGCGTCCAAGAATTTTATTGGCGTTGCCTAAACCTCTGTGAATATCATCGCCGGAATGGCCTCCTTTTAGTCCGCCAACAATAATTTCGACAGCACTCAGCCCTTCAGGTGCAGGCTCCGATGTATAATAACGTGTACCTACTGTATCTATGCCGCCGGCACAGCCAATAAAAATTTCACCTTCATCTTCGCTGTCGAGATTTAGTAATATGCGGCTTTTTAGCATATCAGATTTAAGTGCAAAAGCTCCGGTTAAACCGGTTTCTTCGTCAACGGTAAATAAACATTCAAGAGGACCGTGCCCTATATCGGTTGACTCGAGCAATGCAAGCTGAGCAGCTACTCCTATGCCGTCATCGGCTCCCAGTGTTGTACCTATTGCTTTTACCCATTCTCCGTCAATGCGCGGTATGATGGGGTCGGTATCAAAATTATGCTTGCTGTCGGCTTCTTTTTCGCAAACCATGTCTATATGGCTTTGAAGTGCAACCCAAGGCTTGTTTTCATACCCTGCGGTAGCAGGTTTGCGTATTACCACGTTGCCAACCTCGTCGGATAAAGTTTCTAAATTAAGCTGTTTACCAAAGTCTAAAAGGTATTGAACCATTTTTTCCTCTTTTTTGGATGCGCGAGGAATTTTACAAATCTCAGCAAAGTATTTCCATACTTTTTCAGGTTTCAAATTTTGAAAAACATTCTCCATGAAAAAAAAATTACATTTATTTTAAGGCCGCAAATATACATCAATTTTGTTCTATCGAAAAAACAAATATATTTTTATATTTTTGTTTGATAAATTTATATAATGAATAATTTGATTAACAAGGGGAACAGACCTACACGCTTTGGTTTTGGCGAAGGTGTGCGCGATGCCGCTATGGCAAATTCATCTGTTGTTGGTTTAGGTGCAGATATTACAAATTCGGTTAGTTTGAATTATTTTGCCGATGCTTTCCCCGAACGTTTTTATTCATTGGGCATTGCCGAGCAAAATTGTGCAGCAGTTGCAGCAGGACTGGCACTTACGGGATTAACTCCGGTATTTAGCACCTATGCGGTTTTTGCCACAATGCGGGCTGCCGATCAAATCAGAGTTTCGATATGTTATAATAATTTGCATGTTGTAATTGGCGGTGCACATGCAGGAATATCTGTTGGTCCTGACGGTGCCACCCATCAGGCATTGGAGGATATTGCCGTAATGCGTGTTCTGCCAAATATGACCCTGATTTCTCCCTGCGATGCCACACAGGCTAAGTTAGCAACCATTTATGCTGTGAATGAACTTAAGGGGCCGGTTTATATCAGATTCGGACGCGAGGCTGTCCCTGATTTTACATCGGAAACCGACAAATTTGAGTTTGGTAAAGGCCAATTATTGCGACAAGGTTCCGATTTATGCATTTTTGCAACGGGACACATGGTGTGGCATGCCTTGCAGGCAGCTAATGAACTGGCTTTGCAAAATGTTAGTGCAAGGGTAATAAATATCCATACCATTAAACCTATCGACAAAGATATTATAGTGAAAGCTGCACTCGAAACAAAAGCTGTTGTTACTGTAGAAGAACATCAAATTGCAGGGGGACTTGGCTCTGCAATAGCGGAAGTACTGGCTCAGGAATTTCCTGTCCCCATGGAATTCATTGGCATCAATGATAGTTTTGGAGAATCGGGTATGCCTGAAGAACTTATGATTAAATACGGGCTTAGTACGGAAAAAATTATTGAAAAATCATTAAAGGTATTGTCAAGAAAATGAAAATATTTGTAATTATATTTTTTTCACTTGGTTTTAGCCAGTTGGTTTTTTCGCAGTCAAACTCATTAGACTCGGCATTAATACATAAAGCGGGTTTAGATGTAATTGATAAAAAATATTTGCTGGGTAAATTCAATCCGGCAAAAGAAGCAGACTTTTCTTTAATCAGCAACAAATACACCTCTAAAACAGGAATTTATCTGCGTACTGAAGTGTATAATGCTTTTATTGCAATGCGCGACAGTGCTTTGAAAGACGGGATTACTTTAACCATTGTATCGGCTACACGCACTTTTGACCACCAAAAAATGATTTGGGAAAATAAATGGAACGGAAGACAGTATGTGGGCGGCAAGTTGCTTAATGTTGCTTATCCCGACGAAGTGGAACGGGCAAATGTTATATTAAAATACAGCAGCATGCCGGGAACATCGCGTCACCACTGGGGTACGGATATTGACTTCAATAGCGTTGACCCTGCTTATTTCAAAACGGCAACAGGTATCAAAGTGCTGAACTGGCTCGAAACCCACGCTGCTCATTTTGGATTTTGCAGACCATATACACAGTTTGGCGAAACCCGCAAGACGGGATTTCAGCCTGAAGAATGGCATTGGAGCTATATTCCCATTGCATATAAATTTCAGCAGGCTTATGTCAGGCAGATAAATTATACCGATATTGAAGGATTCGACGGTGATGAAACAATTTTTTCGGTACGTGTCATCGAAAATTATGTACTTGGAGTAGATTCTGCTTGCTGGAAATAACAGCAGAATTTTAAATTATTTTAAAATGGGTTTTTTGTTTTTTCTTTTAGAAAAGATAATTTCAGGGGAATAATTTTCTTTGTCTTCTTCAAATAAAAATAATTCAAGTTCTTTTTTATTGTTAAAGCCTCTAATTTTTTGTCGAAAAGAGGCTGCTATTCTTGGATTTTCTATTTCTCGTTTTCTATTTATACTAATCTTTAAAAATTCTTCTTCCTGGTCAATACCCAAAAAGCGTCTATTTGCCAAATTAGCTGCTATACCTGTTGTTGAACTTCCCGTAAATGGATCTAAAATCCAAGCGTTTGGTTTGGTAGAAGCCAAAATTAAGCGTGTTAAAACGGATAATGGTTTTTGGGTCGGATGTTTTCCGCAAGACTTTTCCCATGGTGCAATTGCCGGCAACCTCCAAACATCTTTCATTTGCTTATATCCGTTCAATTGTTTCATTAGCTCATAGTTGAAATAATGAGGAACCTTATCATTTTTTCTTGCCCAAATGATTTGTTCAGTAGAGTGTGTAAAATATCTACACGAGAAGTTTGGCGGTGGATTTGTTTTTTCCCATGTAATAATATTCAATATTTTAAAACCTAATTCCGTTAAAATTTGCCCAACTGAAAAGATATTATGAATTGTTCCGCTAATCCAAATGGTAGCATCTTCTTTCATTTTATCACGAACCAACGACAGCCATTTTCTATTGAAATTATTTATAAATTCAAATCCTTCAGATTTATCCCATTTACCTTTGTTAACGCTCACAATTTGACCTGATTGAATTGAAAAGCCATTATTGGATAAAAAATAAGGTGGGTCTGCAAAAACCATATCAAACTTATGTTCAAACTGAGGCAATAACTCCATTGTATCTCCGTGAAGGAGATAGAAGTTTTTGTCAGATGATTTAAAATATGGTTTAAACATTTTTAGGTAATGTTTTCTTAGTTATTTCAGCTATTTTATCAAATAAGGGAATAAAAAACTGAAAATCTTCTTTTTTTAAAGCATCTATATTTTTAATAACTTTTTCTTTTTCAGATTTATGAATTTTACCATCTTCACCAAGTTTAATTTTCTCATAAGTAGTACCATTTTCAGTAAACATTTCGACCCCTAATTTTTCTTTTAATACATTATCGGTAAACAGATACTCTATAAATAAATGATTTTTGAAAAAATCGGCACTATCACTTCTGAATTTTGGTATAGGAAGTAGTAAGAAATGAGTATTATATCCAATATTTCTTTCAAATTTTTGATAATGGAAGTTCTCAATAATTTCTTTTAAAGCAAAAGGCTTGGCAATGTTTCTAATAATTGATTTAATTTGAGATTGACCTGCTCTATCATTATCTAGTAACCCAATGATAAAAACGTCCTTCTTAGAATTGCTTTTGATGAAATTCCCTACTCCTCCTGCACTATTTCCATCTTGAATGTCTATTTCATTGTTGAAAAAAGGTTTCTCGTATAACTTAAAAAAGGCTTTTTCAAGTATTGTTACATCGGTAGAACCCTCACAATAAAGAATTGGTTTGGTTATATTTTTTAATTGTTTTTCTATTTCTTCTTGTTTCTTTTTTGATTCACTCAACTCTTTCATTACATTGTATTGACTTTCATTAATCTGGCTTAGATAATTTTCTAAATAGTTATTTATATGAATTGGTTCAATACTTTTTTTCTTTTTATCAAGAAATAAAACATCTTCAAACTGAGAAATTAGGTTAGAATTATGAGTAATTATAAATATTTGCTTATTCTCATCTTGCGATACTTTTTTAAGATGTTTATATAACCTGTTTTGAAGATTAAAATGTAAATGAGAATCAGGTTCATCTAATAATAAAGCATTTAAAGTGAATTTTTCATAATCTCCATAAGCTAATACCGAAAGAATATTCAAAACGTTAATAGTTCCACTACCTAATTGATTAATTTCCACTTCTGTATTAAGAATTTCATTTTTAGAAAATATCTTTATAAAGCTATCTTCATCTTCTAATCTCTTTGAGAATGTAATATCTTCTAAATGCAATATGTTTTTAAGATCAGTTTCAATTTCGACTAATTTGCTATCTTTTGGTTCCTTCTTTATTTTTTTTCTTTCTGGTGATATTGAGAATAATAAATTTCTTATAATTTCATTTGCTTTTGACTCTCGTAATTTATTTAAAATATACCCTTTAGAGTACAAAGGTTCATTGTTTGGTAATAAAAAAATTGGGTTTATATATGTAAATAAAAATACCTCTTTAAAATCTGAACCTACGGGAATATTAAGTAATTTTGAAAGTTGTTTTGAAGCGTCAGGCCTTAAATTAGTTTGTTTAAATAATTGAAAATTTAATACTTGACCTTTGGTTGTTTTACTAAATATTATTGGTAGAATTATTTCATCGAGCCCATTTGAAATAGTAAGAGATATTTCAAAATCCTTTTTTGATCTATTTTTTAATAAGTTTAGAAAATCTGATATTCTTAAGAAAGCTATATCGTCAATTGTGAAACTAAAAAACTGAGCGGCATAAAAAGAACTTTGCTGGTTATTAGTTCTATCTTTTAAAAATTTTTGAAATGCTAGTTGCCATAGCCTTAAAGCATCAAATATTGTTGATTTGCCACTATTGTTTTCTCCAATTATTAAGTTAAAATGTGGATCAAACTTAATTTCAATATCGTTATAACATTTAAAGTTTTTAATATTTAATTTCGAGATGTACATATTTCAAACTTGATAACTATTTCTCTTTTTAATCTTTTAATAAAATCTTCAAGTGTGGCTAAATTATATAAGCTTGGAATGATATTATATGCTTCTTCCAATTTATTTTTTGCCGAAAGCCAACCTTGCCCGTCAGTAATCCAAACAAATTCATGGTTTTTATATTGATTGATTTTTGGAGCTACATCAGAATATGATCTTGCGGTTTCGTTTAGCTTTGATCCGCCACCGTTGTAAAAATTGGTCTCAATTAGATATGTTTTCTTTTTTGTTTTAATCACAAAATCAAAACGTTTAACATCGGCACCTAAACTTAATAATTCAGGAAATGCTGTGCTGCTTACTTCCTTCTTATAAAAGATTTTGGCTTTGTCAAATAATAATGAAACAGCTTTTGACATATTCTCTCCACCTCTGTTTTTTCTAGCATTAGTATCCAATCCAACTTCAACACCAAAAACATAATCTACTAAATTTGTTACATCTTTGTTTCGAAAAACTTCTGATAAGCCTGTTTCTTCTATGTATTCCAAAATTAATTCGGGTGAAGTAAAATAAGAATCAAGCAAAACAACTTCTCCTTTATTATTAAATGTTTTAGCATTTTTATTTTTGCGAATTGCTATTAGTATATCCAAAACCTCAAATACTTTTGGATTTTCTTTATAAAGTTCTTTTACAGCCTTTTGCAAATTTTTCTTCCCAATCAAATAATTCAATTGATTAAGCTTAATTGCAATTTTATTTACATTCCCTTTGATTTTTGTAAAATCGGTAAAATTATCAAGTGTTGCATTAGTTTCCGAAAGTTGTGATAAGAAAGTATTAAATTGATTTGACATAATCCTTATTCTTAATTTTATTTGTAATTAATAACTCTGTTAGTTTTCCTCTTTTTTCAGGATTTGCATTTATACTTCGTTTTACTTCAACTCGTTGAATGATGAAGTCCGAATATAAATCATCAAAAAAGTTGTCATTTTTATTTTTTCCTTTAACATCCGAATTACTTAAAATCCAAGTGTGATTTAAAATATCTAATTTATTGCAAAAGTCTCTCAAACGAATTTGTTCATTGTCATTAAATTCATCTTTTGCATAAGAATTAAAACTTGATGTTTCGTTCAATGGCTTGTATGGTGGATCAAAATAAAATAAAGAATTTTTATCAGCATATTCTAAAGTTTGTTCAAAATCACCACACAAAATTTCTACTTTTTGTAATGCTTTACTTACAGCTAAAATGTTCTCTTTATCGCAAATGGTTGGTTTCTTATAACTTCCTATTGGGACATTGAATTCATTTTTTCTGTTTACCCTATACAAACCATTAAAACATGTTCTATTTAGAAAAATAAATAAAGCTGACTGTGTTACTTTTTGTTCTTTTCTGGAATTAAATAATTCTCTCTTTTCGTAATAATAAAGTTTTTTATTTTCCTCGCTTCCATCCAAAGCATGAAATTCTTTTTGAAAAATATCAAGAATTGAAATTAACTGTTTTGGTTTGTTTGCAATGGTTTTATATGTGTTAATCAAATCTTCGTTGATATCGTTAATTACAGCTTTTTTAAGATTAGGAAAGTTGTATAACATCCAAAACAAAACAGCCCCACTACCAACAAAAGGTTCTATATATGTGAAGTTAGTATTTATTATATTTTTAGGTAAAATCTTTTCAATATCATTTATTAGCTGTGTTTTGCCACCGGCCCATTTCAAAAATGGCTTAGCTTGGTATTGTGTCATTTTAGCTTTTTTATTACAGATGATTCAAATTTACAAAAAATCAAATAAGCACCTTTTAAATAAAAAATAATTTTTCATAAAAATGTTTATATTATAGTCTTGAAATTAGATTAAAAAATAATCATTTATAAAATGATTTTACACTGCCGCTCATATTACAGTCTGCGATTTGGCATAATGCCGCCGGAACGAGTTGCTGCTTTGGCTGCCGAAAACGGGTTTGATAAAATCCTGTTTGCCGACATCAATAATAGCACGGGCTGGACAGATTTTATCAAACAATGCCGCAGCGAAAACATCGAAGGGATTATAGGCATGGAATTCAGGCGGGGCAGCCGCTTACTGTATATCTGTATAGCCGCCAACATGAGAGGATTTAATGAAATTAACGAATACCGCACCCGCTGCAATATTGATAAGACGCCTCCCGCCGATTTTGCGCCATCGTTCAATAATGTTTTTGTGTTATATCCATGGAATGAAAATTTACCAAAGCAACTTCGCGTTAACGAATACATTGCCGTACGACCTTCGCAGGTGCCGCAGTTGCGCATGCTTGGCGATGGCAAAATCCGCAGCCGCATGGTGGCCTGGTGGCCGGTTACTTTTTCTTCGGCTGACGATTACGACACACATTGTCATCTGAGGGCAATTGACAATAATACTTTGCTTTCAAACCTTAAGGCAGTGCAGCTTGCCAATAGGGATGAAATCATGCCCAATCGCAAAGCCGCTTACAAAGCCTTTTCGGAATGCAGTGACCTTATTGTCAATGCCGAAAATCTTTTGGGCAATTGCACTGTGGACTTGCAGTTTGGGGTTGTGCGCAATAAGAAAACATTTACGGGCTGCAGATATGATGACAAATTATTGCTCGAAAAACTGGCACTTGACGGATTTAAGCTTCGTTATGCAGATAAGCCTAAACATGTGCTTGAGCGTATACTCAAAGAGCTTGAAATCATTGACAAACTTAATTTTTCAGCCTATTTCCTTATGGCCTGGGATATTGTGCGATATTCCATGTCTTGTGGTTTTTATCACGTGGGGCGGGGCAGCGGTGCCAACAGCATAGTGGCATATTGCCTGTTTATCACAAATGTTGACCCAGTTGAATTAAATCTGTATTTTGAAAGGTTTATAAATCCTAAACGAAGCAGCCCTCCCGATTTCGACATAGATTTTTCGTGGAAAGACCGTACTTGCGTGCAGGATTACATTTTTAAGCGCTATGGCTCTAAGCACACTGCATTGCTTGGAATGATGCAGACTTTTAGAGATAAGTCGGTTTATCGTGAGTTGGGCAAAGTTTATGGGCTGCCCAAAAGCGAAATAGACGCAATTGTTGAAGAAAGAAAAACACTTAAGATTGATGATAAAATCGTTGACAAAATTGTTTCTACAGGAAACGCCATACGCGATTTTCCGAACATACGGAGCATTCATGCAGGCGGAATTTTAATTTCGGAGGAGCCCGTTACAATGTACTCGGCTCTGGATATACCTCCAAAAGGATTTCCAACAGTTCAGTGGGATATGTATGTAGCCGAAGATTTGGGATATGAGAAATTTGATATTTTAAGTCAGCGAGGCATCGGGCATATTGGCGACGCCGTTAAGTTAATTGCCAAAAATCGTCAAAAAAAAGTTGATATTAACGATATTCCTGCATTTAAGCAGGACGAGTCTGTTGCCGCATTAATCGAAAAAGGCGAAACCATAGGTTGTTTTTATATAGAGAGCCCTGCTATGCGCAGTTTGCTGAAAAAGCTCGACTGTCGTGATTATTCCACTTTGGTTGCCGCCAGCTCGATTATACGCCCGGGTGTGTCGTCTTCCGGCATGATGCAGAAATATATCAGCCGATATCATAATCCTGAGTCGTTTAAATATTTGCACCCGGTATTGGAAGCATTATTAAGCGAAACTTATGGCATAATGGTTTATCAGGAAGATGTGCTTAAGGTTGTACATCATTATGCGGGGCTCGATCTGGCCGAAGCAGATATTTTGCGTCGCGCTATGAGTGGCAAATACCGAAGCAGGGAAGAAATGAAACGTATAGTAAACAATTTTTTTGATGGTGCTGCAGCACTGGGTCGCCCCGAAGCGGTTACCAAGGAATTATGGCGACAGATTGAATCGTTTTCGGGATATTCTTTTTCGAAGGCTCATTCGGCATCATTTGCGGTGGAAAGCTATCAAAGCCTTTTTCTTAAAGCTCATTATCCGCTTGAATTTATTACTGCAGTTATAAATAATTTTGGCGGTTATTATCGCACCTGGGTATATTTTTCCGAGGCCAGACGCAACGGAGCCAATATATTGCTTCCCTGTGTAAATCATGGAGATTATTTTACCACGGTTCATGAAAATAATATACGTGTAGGTTTTGTTCATGTGCAGGGCATAGAAGAAAAATTTATTTTATCCGTAATAAAAGAACGTGAGCAAAATGGATTTTTTGCAGATATACACGATTTCATATCGCGCACTAAAGCCACTCGTGAGCAATTGACATTGCTGATACGGACAGGAGCTTTTTCTTTTACAGGTAAGCGCAAACCTGAATTATTGTGGGAAGCCTTGGCCGGACAAAACACCTGCAACGCAAATGAAGTATCGGGACAGTTGTTCGCTTTGCCGCACAGTTTGCCAAAACTGCCTGTGCTGACAACATCCGTAATTGAAGATGCTTATGATGAAATGGAATTATTGGGGTTCCCTGTAACACTAACGTGGTTCGATTTGCTCAAAACCGGTTTCAGAGGCGAAGCGCAAGCGTCGGATATGCATACAGCCACAGGCAAATACGTAAAAATGATAGCCCCTTTGGTAACCATAAAGCCGGTGCGTACAAAGAAAAACGAAAAAATGTTTTTTGCAAGCTTTTTGGATTTTGAAGGAAATTTTTTCGAAACAGTGCATTTTCCCGACAGCCTGAAAAAATATCCTTTCAGAGGCAATGGGGTTTATTTGCTGTATGGCAAGGTAATCAATGAATTTGGAGCAACCACTTTGCAGGTTGAAAAAATGGCAAAGATGGAATTACACAAAGACCCGCGGTCGGTTGACGCATAGAAATAAAATGTAAAAAAAGCAGAATACGAAGAATAAAAATTAATTCAGCTGAGGATCCGAAGGCAAATGCGTCCAGAAATTATATTCTTCTCCAAGTTGTTTAACCAAACCCGGCCAGATTAAATCCGATTTTATTTTAATCAGCTCATTTAGCTTTGGTATTGTAACAGCCCATGAGTTTTTTTTCAGCTCATTTTCCAATTGATTGGCTCCCCAGCCAGAGTATCCCAGAAAAAAACGTATTGAGTCAGGTGTTATATTTCCTGCTAAAATATTATCAACTACATTTGTTATTCTACCGCCCCAAAACAAATTATCTCCAATATGGGAGCTTCCTTCAATTAAATCTCCGTGAGTATGGATGAAAAAAACGTTTTTGGCTTCAACAGGGCCGCCTATGTACAAAGGAGCATCAAAATCTCCTAAATCCGGCATAACTTCGCTTATATTGAATTTGATAGGCTTATTAATGATAACCCCGAATGAGCCATCTTTATCATGGTCAACAAGCAATATGGCCGACCTACGAAAATAAAAATCCTGAAGCAAAGGCTCCGATATCAGAACCCTGCCTGTGGCCGGTGAAATAGCGTTGGATTTAATTTCGTACATGACTTTTATTGTTAACTGATGATTCTTTGTTATTTTTGACAACTTAAAACGTCAAAAGTTGTTCCAAAATGAAAATTGTTGATAAAAACATCAATTTTGTCGAATTCAGAAAAAAATATCCCGTATTTACATACGAATCATTTGATTATAAGCTGGATAAGAATGGAATTTCTTTTGAATTCCATTTCCATATTGACAATAAATTTCATTTTAGACCATCGTCATATATTGATTATCAGCAGGTTGAGTTGTTTGATAAAAATCATAAGCCCGATTTGGAAAACATAATTTTCCATATTGGCATGATTGAATTAATTAGCTACTGGAAAGCCACCTGTTCTCCTATTGTTGTAATTAAGCCTTTCCAGCTAAACGATGAACAGATTTTATGGTGGAAGAAGCTGTGGTATAATGGGTTAGGAGAGTTTTTTTATGTTAATTCAATATCTGTTTCGATTGATGATTTCATGCAGGTTTCTTCGGGTACAAACCCGCTTAATACGGTTAAATTTAATCCGCACAACACTGATGCTGCAATAGTTCCTGTTGGTGGTGGAAAAGATTCGCCGGTAACACTGGAGTTGATTAAAAATAGTGGACACACCGTTATTCCTTTCATAATAAATCC
>Ga0255342_1002789_pt1 | contig 20940 bp, 20 predicted proteins | sample wastewater_treat_3_FD_192416 | JGI IMG/M metagenome (GOLD analysis project Ga0255342, IMG submission 192416) | Wastewater microbial communities from Lulu Island WWTP, Vancouver, Canada - plant14 | ecosystem: Engineered > WWTP > Wastewater > Unclassified | place: Canada: Vancouver, British...
TATTGTTAATTCAACGTCATTTTCTAATGGGTAATGCTGAGACCTGAGTTTTAGTTGGTCAAAAACGGTTAGGGGTCGACCCCCTAATCGTTTTTATGTTCCAATGGTGCAAAGCATCGCCATCGTTTTGTTGGTCACCACAAAACTAATGAAAATTATTGGATCACCATTATTATCAAAAATTTAATCGAAAAGTTTAAATCTTTCCGGAAAAAGAATTGCCAGTTGCTGGGCCGTCTGTCCCCAGTCTTTCAAGGGCATGGTCCACTTTTTACGGATATTACGGTAGGCCAGATAAACCAGTTTCTCCAACGCTGTGTCATTCGTGAAAACCCCTTTGTTTTTTGTCACCTTGCGAATCTGACGATGATATCCCTCCACCGTGTTGGTGGTGTAGATCAGTCGCCGGATGGCGTCAGTATACTGGAAATAGGCCGATAGTTTATGCCAGTTGTCCCGCCAGGATTTAAGCACCAGTGGATATTGTTCGCCCCAGTTCAACTCCAGATTGTCCAGCTCCACCTCTGCCTGTTCCTTGCTTACAGCCTGATAAACGGGCTTGAGATCCTTCATGAAAGCTTTTTGGTACTTGCTGGCAACATATTTTAGGGAGTTGCGCACCTGATGAACAATGCAGCTCTGAACAATCGTTCCCGGGAACACACTATTGATCGCATCGGAGAAACCGGTTAGATTATCCACACTGGCTATTAAAATATCCCGTACTCCCCGAGTTTGTAAATCAGTTAGTACCGAGAGCCAGAAATTAGCACCTTCACTCTTGGAAATATACATTCCCAGCAGATCCTTATGCCCGTTGCGGTCAACTCCGAGCACATTGTAAATGGCGCGGGTAACCGGTCGGTTTTTATCATCCATAACCTTGTAGTGGATGGCATCCATCCATACTATGGGATAGACTGAATCAAGGGGACGGGTACGCCAGGATTGAAGTTCAGGCAGCACCCTGTCGGTAATGGCGCTGATGGTATCAGCTGAAACCCGATTACCCAGGTTCTCCTCCATCCAGTCGCTGATCTCCCGCGTACTGTTGCCTAAAGCGTATAAGCCAATGATACGGTCAGCTACACCTTCGGCCAATATACGTTCCCGCTTTTTGATAAACTCCGGTTCAAACCGGGAATCCCTGTCTCGTGGCGTGTGAACTGTAACCTCACCCAGGGAAGTCTGAACCTGCTTGCGGTTATAGCCATTACGCCGATTACCCGATAAGCGCTCCTCTTCATCCATGTGGACATCCATCTCACCCTCCAATGCAGCATTCAGAAGGTTCTCCAGTAACGGGGCAAATGCTCCATCTTTTCCTAAAAGAGGTTTGCCGGCTTTTAACTGCTCCAGCGCCTTGGCTTGAAACAACTTGTAATCAAAATCTTCCATAATGTAAACTGTTGTGTAAAAGTAATTAAAAAAATGATTTTATTCTTTGACACAGTTTACTTTACAGTCTCAAGAGAAACAATAAGAATGTCAAAATCAACTGGCAGTTTACAAACGAACAAGCTCGGATAAAACTCAAACGGTTGTATCCGTCAATTCTCGACTAACATAACACTAGTGACTCAGTTCATAAAATCGCATTAGCTTATTAAAGTCGCTAAATAGCTGTTTCTCTACTGCCTTGCGAATGGTCTTTAATGCGTAATTGTTCCAATGTTCGTTTTGTGTTTTAAAGTAGCTTTCAAGTGCTTTTGTTTCTTTTGTGTTCATATCACTTTGAATTTAAGGTTAATAATTGTTTTAATTCTTGTAATCGGTTTAGGTATGGTAAAAAGGTTCTGTTTCCGTTGTTTCCTTTCATGGTGGCAAAGTGGCTTTCAATGAATAGGGAACAATCCGTAATTGTGCTGTAACTGGTCAGTTTTACGGGTTGGGTTGGTAGTTCAATATTTGCAAAGTAGTTTTCCAATTCTGCAATGTCTTTTGTAAAATTTTGGGGCTGTTCCTTTATGGGGTGTTCAATTCGTTCGGTTTTGAAGACCTCTACTTTTGGCAATGGTGCAACGTGTGAAAATAAAATGTTTTGTTGGGGCCTAACTTTAGTAACTTTAGTAACTTTTTCAGGTTCGGGCTGTGGTGGTTGTTCCTGAATGTTCCTTTTCCTGAATAGTCGCCAATCCTGTTTTATTAAATAGTCTGCTAGGTCTTTGCCTTCGCTTTTATCCCGTTCAGGTGCTAACTGCTCCAGTAAGTCCGAAAATATAAAACGTGTTCCGGGTAAACGGCTTTCGAATTCTTTGGCTTTGGTTTCCCATTCTTTAAAGGTGTTACCGTCTTTTGAAAGGTCGGGAAAAACATACACAAAACGCCCCTTTAATGCTTTCAGTTTGTCAAATGAAAAACTGCTTTTATTGTAAACTGCCAACCAAATAAGGCTTTCAGGTGTTTCAGGCAAACCAAAATACAACGTACCGTAAACGGCTGTTTTTGGTGCTTCAACTAATGCAACGGGGTTGCTGTGGTACTTACTTAAAAGGTGTTCGCCAAATAAACAGGTGATTCGTTTATCCTGCTTTGCGTAGGCTTCCAACCAATCAGGCAACGGCTTGTTGTTTCGGGTGTGGTGCTTTTCAATTATTGAGTGTAAAAAGTCCGTGCCTGTGGTGTGGTTCTGTTCGTCAAATTGTTTTACCTGAACGCCTCTTACATTGCCCTTTATATCAATAAAAGGAAAAGTATTTGCCCCTGCTCTGTACCCATTTGCAACCGTCCCCAATCGGTACAACTGAATAACCTTTGTAACCTCATCAACTTCAAAGGGAAATTGCACCCTGTAAAATAGGTTCTGTATAAACGTGTTCTTTTCATAGCGTTCGGGCTGTAATGTTTGTTTGAATGTATCAAAGTCAAAAAATACGGGTTCAGGTGTGGGCTGTGGTTTGGGTTGAGTGCGAAAATATTTTTGTTTTGGAACAGTAACTTTAGTAACTCCAGTAACTTTTTGTTCCTGCTCCCAAATCATTTTAGCATACCCGTTCAAATAGGGGTTAAGGTGGTAAGAACATTTACTTTCCCGGTCGCAACGTCCGTACTGTTCGGGTAAATAGTCGCCTGTTTCAATATCCACAAAGCGAACAAACCGTTTTTTACCACATTCCGGGCAATGGTGCTTTTTACTGCCTTTTTCTAAAGTGTATCGGTGTGGTTGGTTACTAAAGTTACTAAAGTTACTCATTGAAAAAACTTTTTTTATTACGTCAAAAACTTATTCCCGGTGCTTCAATAAATACCGCTAATTGGTTTTGTGAAACCCTATCAACAATATGATTTAACGCCCTCAACTGTTTTATGAAATTAGATTTTTTAAAAGGCGTCATTCCATCATCAATACAAAAGGCTCTATATTCCGGGTATAGGTCTTTGATTAACTTGTAATTGGTTAAACTGCTTTTGTATTCGTTTTCATTCAAAAACATCTGTACGCTGTTACTTTCAATTTTGTATTGCTCAACGGCTTGTTTGGCTGCTTCACAATTTGAAAATTTCTTTTGCTCCAGTAACCTGTTTAGCCCTTGCAATACCCAATTGAATACGCCTGAAAGTTCCTTTTCAATTATTTTTGCATGTAAGTTTTTATCCTGTTCGTGTTCGGGTATGGTAACATCAAAGGGAATAATTAAAAAACGTCTGAAATAGGCGTTTGTATGTTCAACGTCTTTGGGTAACTCATTGCAATTGAAAATAAACTTTGCGTAATCTGTCATTGTGAAAGGTTGTCCGTATTTTAGACAAGCTTCAACGGGTTCACCTGAAACCATGTTTTTAAACAAACTTGCTTCCAGTTTACCGCTTATTTCACTTGCATAGTTTATTAACTTGTTGCTAATCTTTGCCCGGTAAAATCCTTTTTCCTCTGTCAAACTTTGCAATGAATAGTTACTTACATTATCACGTCCGAACATTGCAGTAACAATTTCAAAAAATACGCTTTTCCCATTTGCTCCAGTACCGTACAGTATTAAGGCTTTTTCCTCTTTTAATGTTTTGCTCCCATGCCTAATAAACACAAATCCCAAATATTCAGCTAAAACCCTTTGGCGTTCCAAGTCGGGCAATACCCTGTTTAAATACGCTTCAAATAGTGGTGCTTTTGCCTGTGGGTTGTATTCAAATGGTAGTTGGTAGGTAATGAAGTCCGAACGGTCAAACGGTCTTAATTTCGTACCCTGTGGGCTTATTTCAAATGTTCCGTTTTGTAGGTTAATCAGTACCGTATCTTTATTGCTTTCGGGTGTGGGTAAATATGCCGTTGCAAGGAACTGTTTAAATAGCTGTTCCCTAAATTGGTAAAACCTTGCTGAAAACTTAGCAACGCCCATTTGTTCGGCTGCTTCGCCTAAAAACTTTTGGAATGTTTCTTTGTCAATTTCAGCCCAAAACGTACCGTTGTACAGGTAAATAAAATCGTGGTTTTTGCATAAGCCCCAACGGTTTTTTTCAGCGAACTGTAAGGCATTTTCAATTGATAAAACCAAATAATGTTTAAGGTTTAATTTCAGTTTGTCTAATTGCCTTTGTATATCCTTTGCCTGTTCGCTTCCGGGTTCTGCTTTTTTCAATTGTTCCCTTAACTTTTCAGCCTCTGGGAACGCTAATACTTCAAAATCCAACGGCTCAAACTGTTCAATAAGTTGGTGTAATATTTCAGCGTGTGGGGTTGCTTCGCTTTTGCCTTTTAGCTCCTCAACGTGGCTTAAGATAGTAGCCGGGTTGTTGAGGTCATCAAATACAGGGTTTAGTTTCATAGCTTAACAGTATTTGAAGGTTCAACAATAGCTAGGAACAGAGTTTCGTCCTGCCAATAAAGGGCTGTAATCACCCTTTGCATTTGTGCTTGAAAATGCGTATATTTGCCTTGTCCTTTATGCGAAAAGACTATAGGGCTGTTCAGTTGGTTACTTTCCATTGTTCAGCCCTTTTTTATTGTTAGATAAATACTTTTTAGCTTCTTGCTCTATTTCTGCGTTTGATTTTTTACGTCCTTCTTTAAGGTATGCTAGTAATTCGGTTCGGGAAAAGTACAGGCGTTTACCTCGTTTCATAACAGGCAATTCTCCCTTTGACACTTTGCTATACATTGTAGGAACCGTAAGGCTTAAAAATTTAGCTGCTTCCTGAATGGTTAAAAGCTTCTCGGGTTGGTTGGTGTGGTCAGTCTTAATAGGTTGAAATTCTGCTTGTGCCTCTTTCATCCAACGCTTAAAGATCGGCTCTAATCTGGAAAGTGGTACGTTGAAAAATACTTGTTCCATGGTTATAAAAAATTTAATTATTAAACAATGGGCACAAGTAAAAAAAGTGTGACTGGTCACATAACAGTCACACTTTGAAATAAGAAAACAGAAAGTATTAATCTTCAGTCTCTTGATCTTCTAAATATTTTTTGTCCTCCTCTACTTTTGTGACCACCCGTGGATAGTTTTCTTTGATAAACGGCAGAATTAATTCTAATTTATAGGTTGGGTAGTCAAGCGTTTTATATAAACGATTTGCAGCTTTGTAATACTTTGATTTGAAGTTTTCAAATGTTGTTTCAATTTTATGTTTGCTCATAAAATGCTCCATTCGTTTTTTAATCGTCGGGCTATCGGGAAGTTGCTTTGATGCGTCCACATAATAAAAGATTGTAGCCCACTCAAATGCACTAAAGATCTTCGGATTGCCCAATTCAACCTTAAGTTTATCCGTTTTCGTTTCGGTTTGTTGAGGTGGTAATACCTTTGTAATCTTATCAATAGATTTTTCAAAATCATTGAAATAATCTTTTGTTCCACGAATTAAATCGTTCAAGAAATTAAAGTTCGAATAAGATCTTTTTGTTGGAAAAGACACTATCCCTATATTGAAATTTTGAAAAAAGACGTATTCAAGCATGACGTTTTCTTCCATCTTAACTATCTTAGTTACGTTTTGTAATATCAGGTCTAATGTGTTTTTTTTTATTGAAATAGCATCTTTAGCAAAGATATAAAAACGATATAATTCTGTTTCATCAAGATATAGTGTCGCATCTAAAATTGTTTTAGAAATATAATAATCGCTACTAAAATAATATTCAAGGCGATTATTTAAATCTTTTACGCATACTTCATAAAGGCTATAATTACCATCAATTGATTTATTGAGTATTGAATTAAACAATGGGTAGAAATAATCTAAATGGTCAATTGCAGCATCAAATCTAATTTTTATCGTTTTTAATTTATTATTCATTTGTCCTTTATGCTTTAAGTGTTACATATCTAATTTTATTTTGTCGGCTGCTTCACGTTTGGTTTGGTCTATAATTTTTGCGTAAATCTGTGTGGTTTTTAGTTCACGATGTCCCAGCATTTTAGAAACGGTATAAATATCTGTTCCCTTTGATAGTTGCAAGGTGGCAAAAGTATGCCTAAAGCAATGAAAGGTTATATCCTTTGTTATTCCTGCTGCTCCAATCCATTGGTACAAGTGTTTATTTTCGTATGCTGAATAAGTAAGCCCCTCAAATACTTTGTCGGTGGGTTCTTTGCGTTCACCTAGCAAGCTGAAAGCCTGTTCCGAAATAGGCATTGTTTCAATCCCTTTTGTTTTTTGTTGTTTGAATTTGATAAAATATCCGTTTCCCTCAATGTATTCCAGTTCACCCCAAACAAGGTTTCTAATATCTGAGAATCTCAAACCTGTAAGGGCTGAAAACAGGGCAGCACGTTTCAACAGATCGTTGTTGCAAGGGGTTTTTACAAGCTTATTTAACTCTTCAAGAGTTAAATGCTCTCGTCTTGTTTCGGCTGTCTTAATGGGTTTTGTTTTGGCGTTTAGGTCGTTCTGAAGAATGCCGTCTTTGTAGGCTTGTTTTAGTGCTGCTTTGACCTTATTGAAGTAAGAAGCGGCTGAATTTTGCGAAAGGGTTGTTCTGTCGCTCTTATTACTTTTGGTAGTTAGTAGGTATTCTTTGAAGCCCTCTAAAAACTTTTCGTTGAGGTCGGCAAACTTTAATTTTCCGTTTGTGAACGCTTCAAGATAGCGAAGTGCCGAAACCCAATTATCGTGATTACTCGCTTTGCGCTTGTTGGATAACTTTCTGAAATACTCAACGAAACATTGTTCGCTTAATTCCCTTTTACGTAACTGTTCTTTTTCGTATTCGCTGTAAATCTCAGGCTTATTCAAAAAGTTTTCCCGCTTTTGGCGTATGCTTTCGCCTATTTGCAAGGTTTCAGCATTGTGCTGCTTGTCAATGGGTGTTTTTGGTTTCTCAAAGATGTAAAGCCCCAAAAATTCCCTTCGTGTGGGTTCGCCTGTTTCGGGGTGTGGTATAGCCGGGTAAAAATCTAAATACAGGCTTTGCCGTCCCTTGCTTATTTTCTTCTGTCTTAATGTTACTTTTGTTGTCATTGTCCTTTATGCTTAGTTACTAAAGTTACTTTTGGTACTCTTTGAACAAACTTTATTTTCGCTCAACTCAAATATTTATCAATTATCGGTTTCGGTACATAGGCATACCAACCCTTTTTTATTTTTGGGATGCTTTCCCGTTTGATAAGGTTTTGCAAGGCTGTTTCCGATATGCTGTACTTTTCCAATACTTCGTTTATGGTGTAACAGTTTGTAATATCATACGCCCCTGCCTGTTTCCAGTCGCTCAATTCCTGTTTTTGCTGTTCAGGTATGGTTTCAGTTTCGGGAACTTCTTTAAATAGCTTGTCAAGGTCGCAACGTCTTACAATGGTTTTCTTTTTCAGTATGTTTGTTGCTTTCAGCTTTCCCGTATTTATTAATTTGTACACGTTTTGACGGGAACAACCTATTAATTTTGAAACATCTGAAACGGTCAAAAACTCTTTTGCTTTCAGTTCCTCAATAGTTTTAGACTTTATCTTTATGGTTTCGAGGTTGGACTTTTGCACTCTTTCGGTTCTTTTTCTTGCTTTGTATGCCATGCTGCTACACCTGAGGGAACAGTATTTTGTTACTGTGGTTCGGGCTGTAAATTCCTTCCCACAATACCCACAAATACGCTGCACTTGTATATTACTGCTCATTGTATCTTTTTTCTGTTTCCAATACCTTTAAAAGTGTTCCATTCTGTTTGAAAGTGTATTATTCTGTGAACTTTGTAAACCAAATGGGGTACAAAATCAGTCAAAAAAATAGCCGCTTTTTAAAAAGGTACAACAAAGGTACAAATATGTACCGAATAAACGTATAACATCACAAAATAAATAATTACTTTGCATCAAAAAAAAGCCCTTATTTCAGGGCTTTAAGTGGGTTTTATATTTGTTTTGTGTTTGGTTGTTTTGTGGTGGTTATTTTCCGATGCAAAAGCGACTAAAGATTTGTCCTAATACTTCGTCGTTGCTGATCTGACCGGTAATAAGCCCCAGGTGGTACATGCATTCCCTGATGTCCTGAGCGATAAAATCGCCGGACAAGTTTTGTTGCAAACCTTCCCGAACGCGCCTTATGGCTTCCAGGCCGGCGGAGAGGGCTTCGAAGTGCCTTATGTTGCTGACTATGGTATCGGTTTTGTCAAATTCGGGCAGATTGGTCAGTTCTATCAATTTGGATTTGAGTTCTTCGATGTTTTGTCCGTATTTGGCCGATATTTGAATGCGGTCGCCGGGAATATGCGCAAATAAGTTTTCGACAATACCTAACTCTTCGCCGGCAATCTTATCGGTTTTATTGAAGACGAGCAAGAGCTTTTTCCCCTGACTGCGGGGAATAATGCGGTCGGCCATCCAATCGATGTGCTCGCTGAGCTGGGTGGAGTCTATCAACCAGAGAATAATGGATGCCTGTTCTATTTTCTGATACGTGCGTTCTATGCCCAGGCTTTCGATGCGGTCTTTGGTTTTGCGTAAGCCTGCCGTATCGATAAAACGAAAACTAAGGCCTCTTATGCTGACCAGGTCTTCGATGCTGTCGCGGGTGGTGCCGTGTATGTCGGAAACAATGGCTTTGTCTTCGTTGAGTAATTTGTTGAGCAAAGTCGATTTGCCGGAGTTGGTTTCACCCACTATGGCCACCGGTATGCCGTTTTTTATGGCGTTGCCCAGGCTGAAGGATTCGCAAAGGGCAGAAAGTTTGGATTCCAGTTGATCGGCCAGCTTTTTGAGTTCGTCCCGGCTGGCGAAAATCAGGTCTTCTTCGCTGAAATCAAGTTCCAGTTCTATCAAGGAAACAAAATGCAGCAATTTTTCCCTGAGATCTGCCAGATCCTTGGAGAAACCTCCCCGCATCTGTTTCAGTGCCAGTTGATTTGCCGAAGAAGAATCTGCTGCAATCAGGTCGGCTACGGCTTCTGCCTGCGACAGGTCCATTTTCCCGTTCAGAAAAGCCCGTTGGGTAAATTCTCCCGGCCCGGCTTGTCGGCAACCTAATTGAATTAAGAGCTGAATCAGCCTTTGCTGAATAAAGAGAGAACCGTGGCAATAAAACTCCACCGTGTCTTCACCGGTAAAAGAATTTGGCCCCCGGAATACGCTCAGCAGAACGTAATCAAGTACTTTATCGGCCTCTTCCATCAGCCGCCCGTATTGACAACTGTGACTCGCCTGCTCCCTAACAGGGCAGCCATTTTTACCGGGAACAAACAACTGATCGGCAATCGTAATGGCTTCCGGTCCGGAGAGCCTGATAACAGCAATTCCTCCCGAACCCGGCGGAGTGGAGATGGCACAAATAGTATCTTGTTTCATAGGTCTTACAGGCGGTCGAGTACCAGGGTTATCAGTTCAGACATACGATCTTTGTAGTTGGTTTTGGCATCACTTGCAAAACGATTTACTATGACCAGGCAAACCGTCATGGCTTTGTGTCCCATAAGAGCAGCCAGGCCCGCTACACCGGCACTTTCCATTTCGTAATTGGTAATGCGGTAAGAGTCGTAACGGAAGCTGCGCAGGCTTTCGTTGAATCCGGGCAGGGCTAATTTCAATCGAAGTTGTCTTTCCTGGGGGCCGTAAAAACCGTTAGCTGTCACGGTTACCCCGCGGAGCATATCTTGTTGCCCTATGCGGGCAAGCAGTTCAGGATTGGCCGAAACCACATAGGGACGAGCCCATTGTTTCAGGTAAGCGGTATGATTGCAAAAAGCATCTTCAAATCCCCGGTCGGAAACCTTGTCGCGGCCGGCATAAAAATTGAGCAGGCCGTCTAAACCGATGGATTTTTCGGAAATCAGGAAGCTGCCCACCGGCAAGTCTTCCTGCAGGCCTCCGGTGGTGCCTATCCTGACTATGCTGAGGCTTTTCTTTTCGGCTTTTTCGCTTCGCTTTTCAAAATCTATATTAGCCAGCGCATCGAGTTCATTCATCACGATATCGATGTTGTCGGTGCCGATGCCGGTGGAAAGTACGGTCATTCTTTTACCGTAATAAGATCCGGTAACACTGTGGAACTCACGATTTCGTACCCGGCATTCCACAATATCAAACTTCGAGGCTACCAGGCTTACTCGATCGGGATCACCTACCAGTACGACCCGCTCGGCCAGTTGTTCCGGCTTAAGACGAAGATGAAAAATGCTTCCGTCTTCGTTGATAATCAGCTCTGATTCGAGAAAATGCAAACTCATGGCGATGAAGTTTATGCCCCGTTTAAAGAGCAGTTAAACTAAGTGATAAGGGACGCTATTTCTTGGGCGTCGGAGGTTTGGCAATGGATTCCCTCATGTTGGTATCCGACTCGATATTTCTCATCCGGTAGTAATCCATTATTCCCAGGTTGCCGCTACGGAAGGCTTCCGCTATTGCTTTGGGTACTTCGGCCTCGGCTTCAATTACTCTGGCTCTGGCTTCCTGAGCCTTGGCTTTCATTTCTTGTTCCAGAGCAACGGCCATGGCACGTCTTTCTTCGGCCTTGGCCTGAGCGATGTTCTTATCGGCTTGAGCCTGATCCATTTGCAGTTCAGCGCCGATGTTTTTACCTACATCAATGTCGGCGATATCGATCGAGAGTATTTCGAAAGCAGTGCCGGCATCGAGGCCTTTGCGGAGCACTACTTTGGAAATGGAATCGGGGTTTTCGAGTACCATTTTGTGGTTTTCCGACGAACCGATAGACGATACTATACCTTCACCAACACGCGCCAGAACGGTGTCTTCGCCGGCACCACCCACCAACTGCTTGATATTTGCCCTCACAGTAACCCTGGCTTTGGCAATGAGCTGGATGCCGTCTTTGGCAACGGCAGTTACCGGAGGAGTGTCGATAACTTTGGGATTTACCGACATTTGTACGGCGGTAAAAACGTCCCGCCCGGCCAGGTCGATGGCTGTAGCCATCTGAAAACTAAGATCGATATTGGCTTTGGATGCCGATACCAGGGCGTGAACCACTTGTTGCACGTGACCTCCGGCCAGGTAATGTGCTTCCAAATCGTCGCGCCGTAGTTCTTTGAGTCCGGCTTTGTGTCCCTCTATCAGGGCGTTTACAATAATCGTGGGAGGAACTTTACGTATTCGCATCAAAAATAGCTGAATCAGAGAAATGTTTACTCCGGAAACTTTGGCCGATAACCAGAGGAAAAACGGCACATAATAGAAGAAGATAATCAAAAGAATGATTACCGGAATCAAAATAAGCAAACCAAATCCAGGTGACATAATAGTATAATTTAAAAGTGAATACTCGTTGTTTTTATGTTATGATACATCGTCGTCGTATTTTTTGACAATAACGTTCAAATCGGAAATCCTTATTACCAACACCTGAGTGCCTTCATCCAATATTTCGTTTTCGCTGCGTCCCTCGAGAGTTTTTCCGTTGATCAGAATTTTACCCGTCGGTGCGAGCCGGGAAATACAACGGCCTATGTCACCGACTTTGACCTCTGCACCTTGATGGGCAGCTATTTTGGAATCGATATTGGTTTCCAGCGACATTTTTTTGAGCGTTTTGGAACGAATAAACCAGACAAAAGCTATGGCCATGGCCGCAGCAGAGGAAATCAGAGTAATATGGCCGGCCGTAGGTCCGAGGTTGGTGTAGGCCACTATTATGCCCCCGGCAAAGCAAGCCAATCCGCCAATGAGGGCTACGGAAACACCCGGAAGGAAAAAAATCTCCAGGATCATAAAAAAAATACCCAATACGATCAGGCCAACGACCAGAGCTATATTCATACTGTTTTAATTGTTTATTGATGCATCGATTTTTTCCAACTCCAAACGTCTTATTTCATATTCCTTGAGCGGAATATCCCGTTCCAAAAAGAGCAATACCCACTCTGCATTTAAAATTCTGGAAGCCAATTCCTGTTGTTCCGGATTGTCTTTGCCCGTATACTTGGGCCGGTCGGCCTCTAATTGGGTATTCAAGCTATTGAAACGGGCTTGTAACTTCAAATATTGGAGATATGCCTGACGGGCTTCCTCGCTCCTGAAGTCGTTTTCGTTTTCATACACGAGGTCGTCTCTAACAAAAAAGCGAAGTTGTTCACTACCGGTATGTTCGAGCTCATGCAATACGGTATTGTCGTCGTATTGATAGCGTTCCTCCAGCATTGTTTGGATAGAATCGGTGTCTATGCCGTCCTGCGTCAGAGAGATAGAGGCAAGGCGTGCGTAATCGAGAACTTCCTGTTCCGATTTACCGCTGAGGATTTTTCGGGTGCTTTCGGGTATGAAAGTGTAAATTGTAACACTGTCTTTGCCGGCATAGCGGTCTGTAACTAAAAAGCCCCTACCGACATATTCGTCAACGATATAGAAATAGTCGTTATAGACAGAGTTGAAAGGCATGGGTAGAGGTTCGGGAGTAAAAAAGGATTCGGAGGCAAGGTGATAACGACTCACATACAAGTCGTAACCGCCTATGGAGTTGTAGCCGTCCGAAGCAAAATAGATGGTAATACCATCGTTGAGCACATAAGGGAAGCGTTCGTTACTTGCCTGATTTAAACTCTTAACCAGGTTGATTGTTTCCCAACTGTTCATTGTGCGGTTGAGGCTGAAAATGTCCCAGCCGTTTTCGGTTGTAGTGTCGTCGTAAAAAACACGGTCTTTACGCTCTGTCAGGTAGGCAACACTCAGGGAATCTCCTTTTTCGGGGAACAGCTTTCTGAGGGGAAGTATAGTGCCGTTAGCGCTGTGTAATCTGATGTTTTCGAAAACAGAATCCATCGGAACCACCAGGCTGTCAATAAAAACGACATCCTCGACGGCCTTCAGCATTTGTTTTGCTTTTTCGGAAGCCTTGAGCATACTTGCCACTTCAGCCGAATTGGAACTTAAGCCGAAAGCGATGTATTTATCGAGGTGTCCGGCGCTTTTGTCGAACTGGTATTGCTTGTGGTAATAGTCCGCCAATAACAGGCTGGCCGCTGGAATTTTGCTTTTTTCTGCGTTTATCAGGTATGGCAGGGCCGCTGTTGGATTGCCGGTATGGTAGAGGCAGGCTCCGTACCAATAGTTTAGGTTGACGTCTTTGGGTTTACGTTTGAGTTCCTGTTCGAAAACCGGTAGTGCTTTTTCATATTCACCGTTGATATACATAGCCCTGGCCTCTGTCAGGGTTTGAGCCGACAGGGGAACGGTAAAAAGGAGGAATACTATAAGCAGGTTTCTCATGTCCGGACTGAATCAGTTACAAAAATACAAAATTAAAAACGGATTATTCGGCGGCAGACTGTATTTTTGCGGAAATAATGTCTATGACTTTTTTGGAGCCTGCTCGGAAATTAAGTAAGAGACTCGATTTTCGCGTAAAGCAAGCTGTCGACAAGTACACTCTTATTCAGGATGATGATTCATTCGCTTTATCTGCCCTGTGCCGGGATCTGAGTGTAAAATTCCGCTTCAACAATACTCAGTCGGGCCTGATCGCCATCGCTTAGGCTTTCGATGCGAACGTTGCGGGTGGGTGAAGCAGGATTTAGGCTCAGATTGACGTAGCCCAGGGTCTTTTCTGTTTGTCCTTCCCAGAGTACTTCGTTTTGCTCGGTAAGAATTCTCAGGTGGTAGCTGGTATTCCTAAAGTTACCCAGTTTAAGGCAGGCTTCGGTTAGTACCGCACTGCGCGAAAGAGTGTAATCGATCCAGACTTCTCCGGCCGGGCCGCGGGCATCCCACCGGCTCAATTCATTGTCGTCAAAGCTCAATGCTACATCCCCGGGATTACTGCCGGCGACAGCCGATTGTATGCTGAGCGGAAGCCTCGACATCACAAAGGATGCATAGCCCGGAGTAGCTCCCCGCCACAGGTAAGAAATCAATTCGTCCTTGGGAAAGAAAGTACTCAGACCGTCTTTTACCGGAACTTCCAAGCTGTTAAGCACGAGAGAATCAACGCTCAGCCCCTCTGCATTTGCCCGGACTACAATTTTTCCGGCTTCGGTGGTCGACCTAAGCAAAATTCTGTTTACTCCGCATTCTACCGGTAAATCGCGCGAAAGAATGTAGTTGTTTTCTCCCTGGGCGATGCCTCCCTTGTATTCGGCCGGGCCTTCAATGTCGAAATGAATCAGGTGGTTGGCCAAAGGGCAGCGCAGACCGTTTTTGTCAACAACTTCTACTTGGATCAAAACCATGTCCGATCCGTCTGCACGAAAACCTTTAGGATGTTGCCAGTATTGGAGGCGCAGGGCGGCGGCTTCGTCTGTGGTTTTAATTTCGGCAGGTTCTCCTGCCAATTGTCCCCTGCTGTCGTAACTGAGGGCTTTTAGACTGCCGGCTTCGAAGGGAACATCTCTGAACTTGAACAGGAAATGATGCTGACGTTCCCCAAAGCCCAGGTTCCTGCCGTTCAGAAACAATTCAACGGCAGAGGCATTGGAAACCACCAGCACATCTTTCACGGTGCCCGGCTCATAGTTCCAGTGGCCTATTATATGGTTGCTGTATTTATTGCCTTCTACCTCAACCCAGCCGTCCCACATTATTTTGTGAGCGTAATAAGCCTCTTTTTCTATGCGCATGGCGTCTACCTCACCACTGCGGCGATAGTTTTCGGCTCCTCGGAAATGAGTGTTGGTGTCGGAAAATATAATATTGACACCTCCGGCACTTACTCGCCTGCCTGTCCCCGGACGGTGTACCCAGAACTCGTGCCAGCGTCGTACGGCTTCTTCGGCAAAGGAGTCTTGGTTGCGGTTGTAGGCAGAGGCATCTTCGTTTCTGTACAGAGGGCCTTCTCCGTCGCGGTGGTAGGGATAGGAATAATTGTCCCAGTACTTGCGCAGGCCTTCGTCGCGGCAATATTCATGGGCAAACATCGGTATTCCGGCGCTTTTGTTGATGTAAAGCATTTCGCCGCCGTATTCGGCTTCTTTACTGTCGAGCATTTCGCGCGATCCTATGGCTCTGCCACCGTTGGGATCGTATATGTCGCGAATGGCCTTCATTTCGGCCATGTGTTCCTCACTGATGGTTTCATTGCCGCATTCGTAAAAGATAATACTGGGATGGTTGCGGTTGTAGATGATGGCATCGCGCATAAGCTCTTTGCGTAATTCCCAGGAACGTCCCTCTACGTCACTTTCGGCATCGCCGGCGGGCATCGCCTGCAGCAGGCCTACGCGGTCGCAGGATTCTATGTCTTGTTTCCAGGGAGTGACGTGCATCCAGCGAACCAGATTGGCATTACCTCTTTCCATAAGTCCGTTGCTGAAGTCGCTCAGCCAGGGGGGTACCGACATACCCACAGCCGGCCATTCGTTGCTGCTGCGTTGCGCATAGCCTTTCAAGTGCAACACCCTTTCGTTCAGGTAAAACATGCCGTTACGGAAGGCAGTTTTGCGTATTCCCGTCTGGGTTCTTACCAGGTCTAAGGTTTTTTTGCCGCTAATCAATGAAGAGGTTATATTGTAAAGGTAGCCGTAACCCCAGCTCCAGAACCTCAGGGCTTTAAGATTGCCTGAAGCTTTGACAATGCAGCTTTCTCCCGGTCGAAGGGTGATTTCGTCTGAGTTGAATTCGCGGATCATGTTGTGGTCGTTGTCTCTTACTATGACTTTCATATAGAAAGTTTGCGCTTTTTCCTGCTCGTTCTTCACTTCCGATTCCACATTAAGTACGGCTGTTTTGTCTCTTACATTGATGTCCGTGGCATATACATAAGTGCCCACAGTGCCCAGATGACTGTACAAGGGGAGCGTCTGGTAGAGCTTGCCGCAAATATGCAAAACAACGTTTTTGGTCAAGCCTCCGTAATTGGCGTTGAAATTGTTGTTGTTCCACTGAAAGCCGGTACCTGTGGCCTTTTCTTTGTATTTCCAATCGTTGTCTATCCTGAGGGCGATTACGTTTTCTTTGTTTCCGAAAACCAGATGATCTGTCAGGTCCAGACCGAAAGCCATCACTCCGTTTTCGTGCAGGCCAATCTCCCGGCCGTTGATCCATATTTCGGCAGCCTGACGCAGGCCTTCAAATTCAATGAATACTTTTTGATTTTTGTAAGTCGAGGGTATTTTAAAATGTTTGCGATACCATACGATGGTATCGGTCAAATCGTGGATGGATTTGGCAAAGGCTTCATCCTCGTTGAAGGCAGCGGGCAGGTGAACGGTTTTCCATTCAGTGTCGTCAAATTCCGGATTGTGAGCGCCGGGTTGGTCGCCGATGTGGAGCAGCCAGGAGGGATTGAAGTTAAACTTAATACGAGCGGGATTTGCCGCCAAAGTTGTGCCGGCAATTAAAACTGCGGCGAAAAAAAGAGCGGCTGTTTTTCTGCGTGTGTTCATGAACTTTACTATTGGAATATACCTCGAAACAGACGGATGATAGCAGGTTTTTTAACGAAGGGCAAACTTACATAAAAAGCGGTTAAAACTGAAATCATCTTGCAGATTTGAATTAAAATGATGTCCTTTGCCGGCAACGAAATTTCTCGAATGAGCGAAAAAGATTGGTATATCAAGATGATTCTTTGGAGGGAGAAGCACATCAAAGAATCCAACTTCATTCTGATACTGAGCTTTGTGGTAGGCTTGCTCACATCCTTGGCAGCCCTGTTGCTGAAAACCCTTATCCATCAGATACATACCTGGGTTTCTTCGGGATCGGCCATTGACCACGCTAACTATTATTACTTACTGTATCCGGCTCTGGGTATTTTTTTGACAGCTCTGTTTGTTCGCTATGTGGTCAGGGACGACATCGGACACGGAGTAACCAAGATTCTGTACGCCATTTCACGTCGCCAGGGCAGGATCAAACGACATAATACCTGGACTTCGATGGTTTCCAGCTCCATTACCATCGGTTTGGGTGGTTCGGTAGGAGCAGAAGCACCTATAGTGTTAACCGGCGCTGCCATTGGTTCCAACTTGGGAAGTTTCTTCAAAATGGACCACAAGACCCTTATGATTTTGATCGGTTGCGGAGCCGCCGGAACCATTGCCGGCATTTTCAAGGCGCCCATTGCCGGACTCCTGTTTGCCATCGAGGTGTTGATGATCGATTTCACGGTGGCCTCTATTATGCCGATGCTGGTATCTTCAGTGACCGCGGCTACCCTGGCCTACTTTATGTCGGGTACCGGTGTGGCCATTTCTTTTGACGGTGCCGATGTTTTTCAACTGGTCAATGTACACTGGGTTATTGTCTTGGGCATTTTTTGCGGACTGGTCTCCTTGTATGTGATCCGGGGGATGAACACCATCGAAGGTTGGTATAAAAAAATCAAAAATCCCTGGTTAAAGATCATATTAGGAGCTTTGGTTCTGGGTTTACTCATCTTCCTGTTCCCTCCTTTGTACGGAGAAGGTTACGAGAGTATAGAGGCACTTATCAACGGCAACCTGGCCGAATTAACTCACAACAGCCTCTTTTACGGTGCCCGGCAACATTTCGGCTTGCTGGCTCTTTATTTGCTGCTCATCATTATATTCAAGGTTTTTGCTTCAGCTTCGACCAACGGTGCCGGCGGGGTAGGCGGAGTTTTTGCTCCCAGCCTGTTTGTGGGAAGTTTCACCGGCTTTCTGGTGGCTACAGCAATTAATTATTTCGGCCTGGGCACCGTGTCTCCGGGTAATTTTGCCCTGATGGGCATGGCCGGACTGATGTCGGGCGTTATGCATGCTCCGCTTACGGGGATGTTCCTGATTGCCGAACTTACCGGAGGTTATGATTTGTTCCTGCCTTTGATGATAGTGGCTTCGGTTTCGTTTATGACCATCTTCCTGTTTGAGAAACACAGTATTTACTCCATGCGGCTGGCCCAAAAAGGCCAACTGCTGACCCATCACAAAGACAAGGCCGTACTTACATTGATGAGGATCGAAAACCTGATCGAAAAAGACTTTGATGTGCTCAGTCCCGATATGACCCTGGGAGATTTGGTAAAGGTGATATCCAAAGCCAAACGCAATATGTTTCCCGTTGTCGACAAACGGGGGGTATTGATCGGTGTTGTTTTGCTGGACGATATCCGGAACATTATGTTTCGTCAAGAATTATACGGGCGTTTCAAAGTGACCAATCTGATGATTTCGCCGCCGGCCGTACTAAACATCAGCGACTCTATGGAAGAGGTAATGAAGATTTTCGACGATACCAATGCCTGGAATCTGCCGGTAAAGGACGACGAGGGCCGCTATGTAGGCTTTGTGTCCAAATCCAAGATTTTCAACTCCTATCGCAGGGTGTTGGTCCATTTTTCCGACGAGTAATTATGCGAAAACAAGAGTTGAAGATAGTGTATATGGGTACGCCGGAGTTTGCGGTAGCCCCCCTGCAAGCTTTGATTGACAACCATTATAATGTAGTAGCCGTAGTCACTATGCCCGATAAAGCCATGGGGCGGGGCCTTAAAGTGCAGGCTTCGCCGGTAAAACAACTGGCCCGGTCTTACTCCTTGCCCGTGCTGCAACCCGATAACCTGAAAGACCCCGTTTTTTTGGAAAAACTGCGCTCTTACGATGCGGATTTGCAGATAGTTGTAGCTTTTCGGATGTTGCCCGAAGCCGTTTGGGCCATGCCTCCCATGGGAACTTTTAACCTGCATGCTTCCCTCTTGCCCCAATACAGGGGAGCCGCTCCCATACAATGGGCTGTTATCAACGGCGAAAAGCAAACCGGTCTAAGCACTTTTTTGCTCGACCGCCAAATGGACACCGGCCGCATTCTTTTACAGGAAAAAATTGCCATTGGTCCCGACGAAACCGGCGGATCCGTTTATTCCCGGCTGATGGAACTTTCCGGCCCCATGGTGCTCCGTACCGTAGATTTGCTCTTGAGCGGCCAAAGCCGGCCTGTGGACCAGAATACATTGATCAAAGAAGCAGAACCCTTAAAGACGGCTCCCAAGTTACACAAAGAAAATACACGTATCGACTGGTCGCGGCCCGGAGCCGAGCTTTATAATTTTATTCGCGGCCTGGCTCCTTATCCAGCCGCCTGGACAGCCTGGCAAAAATCAGGCGAGAGCATTCAGACGGTAAAAATCCATCAGGCTGCCTTTGTGGCTCAGGAACACCATATGGAATGCGGCAAACTGCTGAGCGATCAAAAAACCTATATAAAGACCCCGGTACCCGATGGTTTTTTGCACTGGGAATTTTTTCAGCCTGCAGGAAAAAAAATCCTTTCGGTAGCCGAATTTCTGAGAGGCAGGCCCGGTATCGAGGATTTTAAACTGCTCTGACGACAAAAAAATGCTTAAATACTTGCAGATTTAAAAAAATCCTCTTTCATTTGCAGCACTAACCATTAAAACCATTTGCCTATTGATCCAATACTACTCTTTTTAACGTTTTAAAAAAGAGAGATGGAAACACACCGACAGATGACCGATGAAGCATTGGTCAGCAGGTTTGCGAATGGAGACAACCAAGCTTTTGACATTTTATTGAATCGCCACAAAAACAGGGTGTATACTTATATACTGTTGATTGTCCGTAATAGGGATTTGGCAGAAGATGTATTTCAAGAAACTTTTATGAAGGCCATTGTAACCATTAAACAAGGCCGTTATGTGGACAGCGGCAAGTTTTATGCCTGGGTTACGCGTATAGCACACAATCTGATCATCGATATTTTTCGCAAAGAACGCAACGAGAATACTATTTCGAACGACGAGTTTGAAGATGTGGACTTATTCAACAATCCTAAGTTCTCGGACGAGAACGTCGAAGACAGGTTGGTAAAAAATCAGGTGATGAAAGACGTCAGCAGTCTGGTTCGCATGCTGCCGGACAGCCAAAAAGAGGTGGTGGTATTGCGCTATTACAAAAACTTAAGCTTTAAGGATATTGCCGATCAGACAGGTGTCAGTATCAACACAGCCCTTGGTCGCATGCGCTATGCAGTGTTGAATATGCGCCGGATGGCCGAAGGAAAAGACTTAGTGTTGTCTTTTTAAACCATAGATACACAAATAGTTATCTCAAAAGTTGTTTTTTGGTGTAAAAAAAGGCGTTTGTTTTATACGATGGAACAAAAATCCTCGTTATAGAATAAACGCTTTTTTAATTATACGCCTATGGAAAAAATTTCTACACCGCAAACTCAATCTTCAGTGAAAAATAAATCAGTCTTTCTGATCGAACCCAAAGCATCCACCCTGGATTTTTTACGTATATTTGCCAGAGTTTACCCCAACAACGAATTAGCAGTACCGGGTAAATCTGTGTTAAGTTTAAATTAAACCGAGCTCTTTTAATCAGGGCTTGTATTTCGTAACTAATTTTCCACCATGCGTTTGGTTGCTCCTTCTTTGCTGTCTGCCGATTTTGCCCGTCTGGAGGCAGATCTTACGATGATTAACGAAAGTCAGGCCGACTGGCTGCATCTCGATGTAATGGACGGCGTGTTTGTGCCCAACATTTCCTTCGGTTTCCCTGTGCTGGAAGCCGTTGCCCGCGTATGTACCAAGCCTTTGGATGTGCACCTGATGATAGTGGAACCTCAAAAGTTCATTCCTCAGGTTAAGGCCCTGGATGCGTATTTAATGAATGTACACTACGAAGCCTGTACGCATTTGCACCGTGTCGTC
>Ga0255342_1002798_pt1 | contig 20908 bp, 33 predicted proteins | sample wastewater_treat_3_FD_192416 | JGI IMG/M metagenome (GOLD analysis project Ga0255342, IMG submission 192416) | Wastewater microbial communities from Lulu Island WWTP, Vancouver, Canada - plant14 | ecosystem: Engineered > WWTP > Wastewater > Unclassified | place: Canada: Vancouver, British...
TATAAGTGATGGAATGGCAACTTTTCAAGTAGACCAATCTGGAAATTTAGAGTGTACTTCCCTTAAAGAAACTTCACTTAAAAAATATAAACATGATATATATTATATTACAGAATCACAACTAGAAAATATTTCAAAACTTAAACCTATAACATTTTTATATAATACAGATGTTCCATAGGATATAAATGATCCCCAAATAAGACAAGCAGGATTTTTAGCTGAATAGGTTTAGAAAATATATCCTGAAGTTGCTTGGTATAAAAATGGTGAACTTGCGGGATTACAATATCAAAGATTGACTGCATATTTAACTAAGGCAATTCAAGAATTAATTGAATAGAATAAAGAATTAAAAAACCGTATAACAAAACTTGAAAATATTAATAAAAAAGATAATAAATCATGATTAAATTAAAAAATGGAATACATTTAAAAGATGGGATTAAATTTAATAGTGCAATTCCATATACTCCATAGGATTATTTTGATACCAATAATAATACAATTTTGCATTTTTATCCTACAGGAAGAGGCAGTGAGAGACCCGAGGTGTTTGTGGTTAATATTCCTCCCATAATAAATGGTTATAATATAGATATTATTGGAGCTGGTGCATTTGAAAATTGTAATCATATAATAACTGTTATTATTCCACCTAATGTAAAAATTATTGAACAAAATGTATTTAAAAGATGTACAAGTTTAACATCTATAATTCTTCCTCAAAATATATCAGATATTGCTGATGAATTATTTGATGGATGTACAAGTTTAACATCCATAATTATTCCACCCAATGTAAAACGTATTGATAATAGTGCATTTAAGGGATGTATAAATTTAGTATCTATAACTATTCCCTCTAATGTTTCTGTTGGTTCTAATAATTTAGGATTTGATGTGGATTATGAGCACTATAACTATCAAGGAGGAACATATATATTGCAAGGAACAAATTGGATATTACAACAATAAAGGAGATTAATATATTATGCCATCAAAATCATAGGCACAAAGACGATTATTTGCTATGGTAGTTGCTTATAAGAAGGGTAAATTACCAAATGCAAATGATAAAATTAAAAAAATTGCAAGGGGAATATCATTAAAAGATGCATAGGATTTTGCAAAAAGTATAAAAAAATAGTAGTAGTAGAAAATTATAAATTCTGAAAGTAATATAAAATAGTTAACATGTAAAATTAAATAGAATATTATTAAATAGCTTAATAAATATATAAAAAAATAATAAAATAAATTTATTTATTTTTATTATATTTATTGAATTTTTTGATGAAAAAATTTTTTCTTATAGAATAGTTTTGGGGTGATGATAGTACAATAACATATATTTTGGGAGATACTCCATATTTTATAATTTATCCAAAATGGTTTAAATAGTTACAACAATAGAGAAGAGTAAATGGACTTCATTACACAGATGTTGATGGATTAAAAAAATTAATTTCGCTTCAAAATTCTTCAAAAGTTATTTCTGCAACAAATAAAATTTCATTAGATATATTTAAGAGGGGTATCGAAACTAAGGGTGGGGTTTGTGCAATAGTATCAGGACAACTTTTGTTACATAATACCGTAGATTCTTTTTCTAAAAAAGATAAATATGGAAGAAGATGGATTCCATATAATATATTTGATGATAAAGATTTAAGAAAAGAAATTATTAAAGCTTCACAGAAAGTATGTTTAAAATTTTTTAAAAAGAAAAGTTTATCTATAAATGAAATTTACAATATAGATCCTAAATTAAAAAGTAACATTATATCTACATACATTGATTTATGTAAAGATATATTTTAGCTATATAAATATGAATTTGAAAAACAATTTGTAAGACCCAAAATTGATCCTAATATTATGGATTAGATGTTAATAACTAAAGTAAAAATTAAACATGTAATTTTTAATTCTATTTTAAAAGATTTTGTTGTTCCAATTTTACGAAATATACCATTTACTCCATTTAATGTTAATAAAGATAATTTATCAAATTCAATTCTTTCAGCAATTACAAGTTTTAAAGAATCTTAGCAAAAAAAATATTATTAGATTATAAAAATAAATAAATTTGATAATAATATTGATAATTATAAAAATAAGATAAATAAAATTAATAAGAATTTATATTATAATAAAAAATATTATTAAAATTTTAATATTTTAGATAAATAAAATATTATTTATTATAATATTAAAAAATTAAAAAAGAAAAATAATTATGAAAAAATAAATAGAAAATATTAATAATATAATAAAATTATTATAAAATAATTATTTTAGATTAAAAAAATGAAAAATTATATAAAATTAAAATAGATTAATTATATTAATGTAAAAGATAAATTATTAAATATAATATATAAAAATTATAAATAATTATATGACCGCAAAATTATGTGAAGTTTGTCATTGTGTTCATAATGGTGAATATGGAAGTGGAAGATTTTGTTCCCAAAGGTGTAGTTCTATATCGCGGAAAAAAAATAGAGCAAAAACTATAGCACTAAAAAAAAAATTAGGAACATATCAAAAAAATTATAAACCTACTGTTTCAAATTTATAGAAAAGAGTTTCAAAACTTTTATCAAAAGCTGGTATAAAACATGAAGTTCAAGTAAAAGTTGGTAAATATTTTTTTGATATTAAAATAGGAAATATTTTATTAGAAATTAATGGAGATTATTGGCATTGTAATCCATAGCAATATACAGCAACTCAAATTGTTAAATTTCCAGGTCATAAAAAAAAACGTGTTATAGATATTTGGAAACGAGATTTAAAAAAGAAATTTGAAGCTGTCAAGAGAGGATATAAGGTTATTTATATTTGGGAAAATGAAATAAATACATTAACATAGTCAGTACTTTTATAGAAATTAATAAAAAGAATTAATAATCAAAAATAGATTATAACCTAGGAGAATATATAATGACAAAAGAAAAAAAAATATTACTTAAAAAATTACTTAAATAGTATAAATAGTCATTAAATTAGAATAATTATCCAATAGCTTTTTAGTATTTAACTCATATGCTTGGTAAAGGTTTTATTACTTTTGTTGAGCAATATGGAAATTTATGGAAATCAAAAAATAATATAGTTTTTGTAACTCCAATAAGAAAAAACTCTGGATTTATAGAATATATGAAAAAATTAAATTTTATTACTGATGCTCAAGAAGCTGGAAATAATATTTATAAAATTATAATTGATAAAAATAAACTTAATGATTTTATTAAAAAATCAAAAAATTAAAAAAAATATTTATGAATAAACAAAAAAAAATATTAATGGAATATTTATTAAAATAGTTTAAACAATAGCTTTATGAAAAACAGGAATAGAAAGTTTTAGTTACAAAAAGGGATAGTGGAAAATCATATGAAATTACTAAAAATTGGTGGGAAAAAAATAAAAACCAATATAATCTCATAAAACCAAATAAAGAAAAAGTACAAAATTAGAAAAAACCTTAGTTAAATAAAAAACAACAATAGCCATTAAAAAATACAAAAAAACAAACTATAACTATAAAAAAAATACAAGGTAAAGTAACTTCAGATGATTTAGATAAAAGAGTAAAAGATCTTATGAAAGATATTGTTTTACCAAAAAAATCTCTTGCTCAAGTATCACCACTTGATAGACAAAAAATTTCTGCAAAAATTAATGAATTAGCAAAATTAGCACAACAAGCTAAATAGAAGGGATAGAAAGCTCCCAATTATAATTTATGTCAAATAACAATTCCTGGAACAAATCTTTATTGTCAAGGTAATAAAGGAATTCCAAGAATATAGATGCCACAATTTAAAGGAACACCAATACCAGGTTCTCCAGCAGATAAATTACCTAAAGATAAAGATGGATAGGTAGATACAGAATAGTTTTTTAAAAAATTATTAAAAAAAAATGGAATAAAAATTTCTTAGCCAGTTGCTGTACCACCTGATAGATTAAAAGCGACCCAATCATAGTTAGTTGGAACAAAAGTTGCCGGTATGAGTAAAGTATTAGATAATCCAAATAATCCTGCATATAATAAAATTACTGCACCTATTTATGTAAGCAAAGATGGATATGTTCTTGATGGTCATCATAGATGGGCGGCAATTGTTGCACATAATGCTTCTAATCCTAAAAAACAAATACCAATGATGGTTAAAGTAATTGATCAAGATATAATTCCATTAGTAAAAATATCAAATGAATTTGCAAAAAAAATTGGTATTCATGCAAAAAAAGGTTAATATTGTGAATAATATTGATGTTTTAATAAAACAATTATTAAATGATATTAATGGTCATTAAATGATATTAAATTATAATATAAAAATTAATATAAAAAAGATAAGTAAAATAAATAATTAAATTTATAATATTATTAAAAATATTATAAGATAAATAAGATAATATATTATTTTGATATTTAATAATAAAATTATTAGTTAAATTATTTAAACTATTAATCATTAACATATTTTTTATTTTATTAACATTATAAATGTTAATGATTAAATTTAATGTTAATGATACAAAATATAAGGATAATAGCAATGACAATACAAATTAATAAAGATAAATTAATATCATATAAAGAAAAAATGGGTGATCTTTGGTTTATAATTTTAGAAAATATGATCAAAAAAACAAATAATAATTTATTTGTTGTTAGTGGTAATTCTAAATTTTATAATGTATCATCTAATAAATATAATCCAATAATTTTAAAAGTACCTAAAATACTAACTATTATAAGTTAGATACCACATACTGAATATTCATAGAAATCTTCACAATAGAAAAAATTTCAAAATGTTTTAATAGATTTTAGATTTGAATTGTTATTTCAAAATGATAAATAGAAATATAAAAAATTTTATTTAGCATATATGTTTGGTGATGGAGTTTATGCTCCATTTTAGAATCATTATATTCATATAACGCGAAATTCTTTAAAAAGATAGAATCCACCACGAAATTCTGATTTAATTTTACCAAAAGATTGGTTAAAATTTGTAAAAATTGTAAAACAAAATTAATAATAAGGAATATATTTATGACAAAAGAAAAAAAAATATTACTTAACTACCTATTAAAATAGTATAAAATTCTTAATTAGAATTTAAATAACCGTTAGTGCGTAATTTAGCTTGAAAAATAGATGAATCATTCAATTGGATCTATGGATAAAAAATCATATCATCATTTTTCACAATATGAATATGATAAATTATTACAATTAATTAAAACATTAATAAAATAGATAGGACCATTAAATAAACAAGATATAATTGATATATTTCATGATAGTAATAAACAAAAATATAAAAATTCTACTATTTATCGAGAAATATCAAAACTTTTAGATAAAATTTATGGTGATATTGTTGATCAATAACATATTTTTTGATTATTAACATTATATTTATTATCGATTAATTTTAATGTTAATGATTAATTATATGAAAAAATATGCTTTAAAATAAAGTGAGTAAACAAAAATGACAATACAAATAAATAAAGATAAATTAGTATCAAACAAATCTAAATTTGATAAACTTTGGTTTAAAATTTTAAATAATTATATTTAATTGGGGAAATAAAATGATGATAAGAGAAAAAAAAATATTACTTAATTATTTATTAAAATAGTATAAACAATCACTTAAATAGTCATCTGATGATGAACTTGAAAATGATATTAAAGAATATTTTAGACTTCAAAAATAGTATTAGACAAAAAGGGCTCTTATACAATAGAAACTTGACGAATTAGAAGCATTAAATAAATCATTAAAAGATAAATTTGAAAAAATTCAAAATTATATGGAAGAAAATAATATTTCATAGAAAAAAGTTAAAAATTGGGTTGCAAGGTTAGTTGTTGTAATAAAATATAAAAGAGTTTCTGCTGATTATAAATAGATATGGGGTGAAGCTCTAAAAAAAGTTAATAAAGCAACAAGAAGGGTTTTATAGTAGATAAAAATTGCTAATGAATAGGCAAAAAGAGCTGCTACAAAAATTGAATTATAGCTTGTTGAAGAAAATATTTTAGATATTGTTAAATCATTATATACTAAATTTGCAGGGTTATTTAAAGCACTTAATGATTATAAAAGGGTAAGTAATTCACTTCCAAAACTTGATATTAAATAAAAATTAAAATGATAAAATTAAAAAAATTACTTTATTAGAATCAATAGAAAAAATTATATTAGTATGCTAAAAGTTTATCATTACAAATAATAAAACGGGGTTTATAGATAATTAAATAGGATTTAAATAAATAGATTTTAAAAATGAAACCAAATTTTGTTATTGATACAATAAATAATAATTCTATTAAATTGGGTAATGGTGCATTTCAATATTATTTTTATGATTATTTTATAGGGCAAAAACTTCTTCCACCAAATGATTTTAAATAGTGGGAAAAAATAGTTGATAAATAGTTAAATAAATTTATTAATGCAATAAATACTATATTAGATACATCAATTTAGATACCATTTGATATAGATGATTAGATTCAAAATGGTAAAAAATCAACTATAACAATAAAAAATAATCAAACTATTATTTTATCAAAAAATGTTAGTAATTAGGAATAGATATTATATGCAATGAGAGAAATATGGAATATATATATAAAAATAGTTCATCTTAATTGTAAAAAAGCAAATTAGGCATTTTTAAATATAAAAAAATTAAAAAATAAATATAATTATTTTTTTAATCAAGTAAGGAGTAAATAATATGAATATAACATTTAAAAAATCAAATTTATATCATGATGATAAAGATTATTTTATTTTTATAAACGGTAAAAAAGTTGGAATGGTAACATATGATGAGTATAGTAAACGTTTTCCATATTCAATTGATATGTTCGATAAGCCCATAGGTTCTGGATATGTTTTTAGAACACTTAATGATGTAAGAAAAGAACTTAAAAAAAATTATTAGGTAAAAAATGAACAAAAAATAATGACAAAAGAAAAAAAAATATTACTTAGTTATTTATTAAAATAGTATAAAACAGAAAAAATACTTACAGAATCAATATTTACTAGTATGATAGATATGGCATATTCTAAAACTAAACTATTAAAATTACCATATGCTAAAATGGAAAGGGGTAAAAATTAGTTTGATTAGAAAAAAATCATATTAGATAAAAATAAAAATTGGTATATTTTTATAAAAAGAAATGATATATAGTATCATTTATTTTATAAAGATAAATAGTTATATAAAAATAAAAATATTGATAAGGTTTTAAATTTTTATTTAAAAAAAATTAAAAAATATTAGGAGAAAAATTAAAATAACAAAATAGAAAAAAATATTACTTCAATATTTACTTAAATAGTATAAAAAATAGCATAAACAATTGTTTAAATAGTTTTAGAGAACAAATTAGGGATGGTAGGTTGTAAATAACATTTGCAAAAAAATTGTTAAAGGGGTAAAATAGAATAATAAGACACCTATAGAAATATATGCTTAGGTTATGTAGGATTAGAATTTATATAGAATAGGGCATAATGTTGTAAAAGAAAGATTTACTATTCAAAATATTTTAAAGAATTATAACATAAAAATACTAGATAATGTTATTAAAACTGATCCTAAAAAATATTTTAAATAATATAAAATCATAAATTAGGGAGAAAAAATATTATGATGACAAAACTTAAACAATTATTAATGGAAGAATATAATTCTTTAAATATTGATGATCCTTATATTGTTTTAATGTTTGGTGGTTCTGTAGGATAGATTAATTCATATAAAGGAAAAGGTTACAAATATTATGTTAGTGGAAAAGGATGGGGCATTATTCAAGCAACATTTAAAGATTTATAGGATGCAAAAAAATATGCTAAAAACCGAAATTCATTATTAAGTAAAGGATAGAAAGGATATTATAAAATAAAATACATGGTTGTTACCAATAATCCAAAAAAATGGGTAAAAATGTAATTTATACTTAGAGAGAAACAAAAAAAATGACAAAATAGAAATAACTATTTATTAAAATAGTATGAACAATCATTAAAAATAAGAAAAATATTAAATGAATAGAAAAAAATTTTTTATGGTTTAAACATGATACATGATGCTATTCAATATACAGAAAATAATAAAAATAATATTTATCTTATGAAAATACATGATGGATCAATAATAAACAAACCTAGATATTTTTGGGTTCAAAATGGTGTAATATGGATTAGTACAATATTAACTAATCCAAATTATGATATGAGTAAAAATCCAATACGATTATCTATAATAATGTCATGGTTTGATAAATCACCAATATAGAGAAAATCTTATACTATTACTCTTATAAAACAAAAATAAGGAAAAAATTTAATATGATAAAATAGAAAAAAATATTACTTGGTTATTTATTAGAATAGTATAAACAATAGCTTAATTAGACAATTATTCCTAAACCGGGAAATAAAATTACTATAGATATGAAAATAATTTATGACCACGCAAAAAAGCAAGGAGTAAATGGATCACATTGGTTATCTCTTGTTAAAAAATCATTAAAAAGAAGTGGAGATAACACTTTACTTGTTAATAGTGTTCATGATGATGAAGTTTATGTCAGTGGAACCAAAGCTGAAGCAATAATGGATGGATTAGTAGCAATACCATTAAAAGCAGTTAAATTTATTATAAAATAGTCAAAAAACTCTAAAATATCTCAAAAAATAAATTTAAGATAGTAGAAAGATAGACCATTGTGGAAAATTGCTAGATAGATTAAGGCTAATTGGGATCCAGTTCATTATACAGCAAAACCATATGTTGATGCAATGTTGCGTTTAAATAGTATTAAAGATATGTATATAAATGATCCAGCTTCATAGATTGTAGCTTATTTTTTAGCAAATGCATCACAATGGAGGGGTGAAAAAGCAAAAGAAATAAAACTTGAACTTAATAATATGTTAAAAAGATACCGTCAAAGAAAATAATTATAAAGAAAATTTAATTATGATAAAACTTAAAAGTTTAATTACTGAATATAATTTTAAAATGACAAAAATAGATATACAAGGTAACATTACCGTATTATATGATTTAAATTCATAGTAGTTATTATTGTTGTTAAAAAAGAAAATAAATAAAACATTTTTAAATAAATTTGGATTTTAGATTGTTAATAAAATTTAGTTTATTGATTAGCCTAATAAAAATAAATTTCGAATAAATATATATTGTGAAAAAAAGGAATGGGATCCATCTTATAAAGAAAGAGTTGAAAATGCGGCAGAAAAACTTTTTAAATATATAAATTAGTTAGAAATAAAAAGTGGATTAGCAAAAGATTAGAAAAAACATGTTAGTAGAGCCGAAGAATTAGCATTTGTAGTATAAAAATATAGAAATAGATGGTAATAAATCAAAAATTATATTTGAAAATAATATAAATATATGGAGAATAATAAATGAAAAATTTTTGGATAACATTGGTTTCAATTTTAATTTTATTAATTAGTGGAATTGTTATAGGGTGGTTTTGGTGTAAATCTAGAATTAAACCAATAATTATAGAAAAACCTGGTGAAACTGTTACGATTACTTAGTGGAAAACAAATACTGTCATTGTTTAGAAACCTATTGATAATATTGTTACGCAAATAATTTATAAAGATAAACCTATATATGTTTATACTTTAATTGATACCACAATAACAAATTTGTATTAGTATAAAGATTTTTTTAAAGAGAACGAAATAGAAACCAAAGATTTTATATCTTTTAATATAGAAACTAAAGATTAGATAAAAACATATACTGATACATTATTTAATAAATCATATTTAATGCATTCTTAGAATTTAAGGGTACGAAATTTTATTTATAAGCCAGCACTAATAGAAATAAAACCTAAATAGTTAACAAGTGTTTTTCAAATATATGGGAATGTTATGCTAACTATAACAGATGATGAATCAAATAATATAATCAATAATAAATATACATTTACACCATATATGGGTATTTCTGGAATTATAGCTGAACGATATAAATTAGACATTGGGGCTTCATTAAATTCATTTTATAGTGGAATTGGTATTAAATTTTTGGATTGGAAATAATGAAAGAAAAAAAAATATTACTTAATAAATTATTAAAATAGAGCAATACTAATTTTCTTGATTGTTCTTCTTATAAAGAAGCAATAGCTATTTTAAAAAATGGCATAAAAGCAAAATATTTTTTAATCAATGGCAATTCGTTGACTATATCTATTATGATAAATAATACTAAATAGTCTTTTATGGATGAAAATGTTATTTTTTTAACTCTTACCGAAGATGGTTGGATTCATAAACTTCCTAATAAATATAGTAAAATAAATAAAAGATTAAATAGTAAAGAAAATATTAAACAAGTACATACAATTAAATAGGCAATAATTGTTATAAACAATTATATAAATAAAATATAAATGGAAAAAATAAAAAAAATGATAAAAGAAAGAAAAATATTATTAACAAAATTACTTAAATAGGATAAAAATATTAATCTTTATAATTATTCTAAGGTAAAAAAGTTTTTTGATTAGATAATAAGACAATTAAGAATTAAATTTAAAAATTTAAATGATGATTAATTATAGGCATTTGGTACAGCAATGTATTATTTTTTTGAAGTATATAAAGGTAAACAAAAATGATAAAATAGAAAAAAATATTACTTAATTATTTATTAAAATAGTATCAACAATCATTAAAAGAGTTTTCTAAATTTGATGATGATATCGCAATTGATCTTAAAAGATTAAAATATGTATTTAATAATTATGGTATGAATAAAATACAAAAAATTATTAATCAATATGGAAATCTTTGGAACATTAAAGAAATTATGTTTGTAAATTCTAAAAATTTTAAAATAGATAATACTATGCTTAATAATATTCCAATAAAAGGAAAATGGTTTTCTCTTGTAAATGTAAAAAATAAAAATATAATCGAAAGTATTCCTCAAGAATGTTGTAGAAAAGTGCTTACAATTAAAATACCGTAGTATTAATTTTATTTAAATTTTAGATGTATTAATAATATAATTAAATTTAAACAAAATATTTTTTTAAAAGAATTAATAATTATTATTATATAATATATAATGATTATATTAAAAATTAAATAATTTATATTTAAGGAAAGAAAATATAACATGACAAAAGAAAGAAAAATATTGCTTAAAAATTTACTTAAATAGTATAAATAGTCATTACAATAGAGTGATTATCCAAAATTAAAAAAATATGAAAAATAGTATAAAGATAGAGGTTATTGGGGACTTATTATTTCAATAAATAAAATAGCACATGCACTTGATTAGATGAAATATTGGTTTCCAAAAATAAAAGAAGAAAATCCAGCTTTTTTTAATGATGTACATCAAACATTAATTGATTTAATTAATAATACAATAAATAAATATACATAATGGAGGTATTTTTTGTCTTAGAATAAAATAAAATATACATTTGAAAATATTAAAAATATTATTGATTCTGGTAATGAAGAATTAATTTAGTTTGAAAAAAAGCAATACTTAATAAAACAACCTAATAATTTTAATGAATATAAAAATAGATTAGAATTAGATGAAAATGGTGAAATATATTTAAAAAATAAAAGTGGTAATTTATATCATTTTAAAAGAGAATAGTATGGTTTAATGCCAAATTGGTGTCCAAAATGTGGAAGAATTATGGGGAAAAAACCCCTAGATCAAAAATATTGGAATATACATAAGATGTGTATGGATTGTTCCATTAAATATTAGAATGAATTAAAAATTACTGGTTATTGGCCGTAGTATGTTTTTTCTTTTGTAAGAGATAAACTTGTAGCATATTGTGATCAAGCTATAGAATTTTATGAATAGATAAAAAATCAAACAAAAAGAGAGGTTGTTATAAATGATCAGGGCGATACAGAAGAATGGGCATTAGATAATTATGAATAGTTTGAATCTATTGCAAATAAACTTATTCAAGAAATAAAACAATATAAGGAATAGGCATTACTTTATTTTTAGGAACAAATATTAAATGCAAAAAAACAAAGACAAGAAAAAGAAAATATAGCAAAAAATACTTAAAAAAAAATAGTTACAATTTTCTAGAAATAAATATAATAGCCGAAAATTTTTTTTAGCAATTACAATTTTAATAATGGGATTTATTCCCATAATTTTTAAATTTTATAATGTAAATTTTATTTAGTTTTTTAAAGAATGGTGTTGGTTAGCTCTTGGTATATTTACAATATATACTGGTGGTAATATTGGATAGAAATTTAGTAAAAAAAATCATAATACCAATATTCAAAACAATAAATAGTTATAGCAAGATCCAGAATATAATCATCAAAATGAAGATGGTGCATAATTAATATGAATTAGAAAGAATAGATAAAATAGGCAATAGCAATATAGTTTAAAAAATGTGCAATTGATCCTATATATTTTCTAAAAACATATGGGTGGATATCACATCCCCAAAAGGGAAAAATAAAATTTAAATTATTTTAGTTTCAATAGAAAGTATTAAATGATTTTATTAATCACTCTTGGAATATTATTTTAAAATCACGGCAAATGGGTATATCTACATTATGTGCTGGATATATTCTTTGGTTTATTACATTTAATGCTGATAAAACTGTTTTAGTAATTGCAAATAAACAAAGTGTTGCAATGGGTATGATTCAAAAAATTAAATTAATGTATGATAAATTACCACAATGGATGAAAGAATAGCTTATTACAAATAATAAACAATCATTATAGTTTGCAAATGGTTCTTCAGTTAAGGCTTCTTCTGCAAATGAAAATGCAGGTGTTTCATAGGCATTATCATTATTAGTATTTGATGAAGCTGCAGTATTAAGAGAAAATTTAGCTCACCAGATATGGACGTCGGCCCAGCCTGCACTTTCTGTGGGAGGAAATTGTATTATGTTATCAACTCCAAGAGGATGTGTAATTGGTGAAACAAAAATAATTTTACGAAATAAAAAAACTGGTGAAATTATAGAAAAAACAATATAGGAATTGTATAATGAAACGTACGTTTGAATGTGAAATATGCAAAAAAATTGTTGGAAATTTAATGTATCATATAAAAAATGAACATAATATAGAAGTATAGAATTATTATAATATATATTGTAAAAAATCATAGCATTAGGGATATTGTAAAATTTGTGGAAAGAAAACAAATTTTATTTCTATAACAAAGGGATATAGAATTGTTTGTTCAAAATAGTGTAAAAAATTAAAATTAACTAAAGATAGAAAAATAGTAATGAATCATAAATATGGAACTGATAATATACATTTAATTCCATAGATACAAGAAAAAATTACAAATACTTTTATTAAAAATTATGGAGTTGATAATCCCCTTAAATCTCCATAGATTAGAAAAAAATTAAAATAGACTAATAAAAAAAAATATGGATGTGAAAGTCCTCTTGGTAATAAAGAAATACACAAAAAAATTTTAAAAACTTCAATTGAAAAATATGGTGGAATAGGATATCAAGTTGAATAGTTACGGCAAAGGGGCCTAAAGAACACTAAAATATCTAAAAAATAGATATGGGAAAAAATTAAAAATACATCAGTTAAAAAATATGGAGGTATTGGTTTTGCATCTCAACAATTAAAAGAAAAACAAATTAATACTATGATAAAAAAATATGGGGTTAGACATAATAGTTACTTAAGAAATAATGCATTTCAATATAATCATTTTAAATAGTATATAACAAAATTTAAAGATGTTATTCATTATCAATCAAAATTATAGTTACTATTTATAACAAAATGTGAAGCCAAAAATAAAAGAATATTAGATGGAGATACTATACCATATTAGTTAGATGGTAAATAGCATTTATATTATAGTGATTTTAAGGTTTTAGAAGAAGAAAATAAATGGAGATTATATTAGATTAAAGCTAAACATCCTTGGTTTTATTAGGAATTAAATACGGGAATACTTAAGGCAAAAATTTTAGCAGCACAATAGTATAGTAAAAAAATGGGATATTTAAAATTTAAATTATTATTCGAGGGAAATATCAATGATTTATGAGGTATTAACTCCCAATGGATGGAGTAATTTTAGTGGAATAAGAAAGTTACAAAAAAATAAACTTGTAACAATAGTTACTATTAATAATTAGTTAACTTGTACATTAGATCATAAATTAAAATTAATAACAGGTTAGTTTATAACAGCATAGTAGTTAAATATTGGAGATACCCTTTACAATAATTAGATAATTACAAATATAATTTTATTATAGAAAAAAGAAGAATATGTTTATGATTTAATAAATGTTGAATTAGGTAATTAGTATTATACGAATAATTTAGTAAGTCATAATTGTGGAAATACGTTCCACAAATTATGGACAGAAGCTGAATAGGGCATTAATAAGTTTAATACTATAAAATTACCTTGGTATTTACATCCAGAACGAGATCAAAAATGGAGAGATTAGCAAACTAAGGAACTCGGATAGAAATAGAGTGCTAGAGAATATGATTGTAATTTTATAACTTCTGGTGATCAATTACTTCCATCATAGATTTTAGAATATATATAGAAAAATACTATTTGTTAGCCTATTGAAAAATTACATCATAATTAGTTATGGATTTTTAAATATGTAGAACTTGAAAAAACATATATACTTTCTGCAGATGTAGCAAGAGGTGATGGTGGAGATTTTTCTGCATTTCATGTTATTTGTGTTGAAGATAATTAGCAAGTTGCAGAATATAAAGGAAAAATAACTACACAAGATTTTGGAGATTTAATTGTAAAAGTTGCTAATTTATATAATGAAGCATTTGTTGTTGTTGAAAATTTAAGTATTGGATGGGCTGTTCTTCAAGAAATTATTAATCAAAATTATAAAAATGTTTATTATCATAAAAAAGATTATAAATATATTGATCCAGAACTTCATTCAAGAATAAAATCAAATAAAAATTCTGATAAACAAAAAGATATTATTGGTTTTTCAACCTCTTCAAGAACAAGACCATTAATTATTTAGAAAACATTTTTGGTATTATAGAATAAATAGTTCATAATTAGATCTATAAGAACACTAAATGAATTACAAACATTTATATGGTTAAATGGTAAACCTCAAGCAATGAAAGGTTATAATGATGATCTTATTATGTCTTTATGTATTGGTGTTTGGGTAAGATTTACTTCATATATAATACAAAAGGAAGCAAGAAAATTTACAAAAGCAAAAATAAGTGCAATAAGTAGTGGATTAAATAATAGAATGAAATATGAACAAAGTATAAATTCTGGATTTTTTAATACTTCTGAAACAAATATACAACAAGGAATTGTTATGATAGGTAATGAAAAAATTAATTTACAAGATTTTTATTTTAATAAAATAAATAAAGATAAAGAATAAATATTATATATATAAAATTACTAATTTGTTAAATAACAAAATATATACTAATAATTATAAAATAAATAATTTATAATAAATAAAAAAAATGTTTAAAAAACTTAATCAATAAATATGGTTTTATAATTATATAAAAAAAACAAAACAAGGAAAATAGGTATAATTTATGGATATTTTTACTGCTTTAAAAAAAATATTTTCAACCGGATTAATTGTTAGTGATGTACAAAATCAAAAGATAAGAGTTATTGATACTCAAAGATCACAAGCATATTCAAGAAGAAATACATTTTTTGATAAGTTACAAAGAAATCAAATGCAAAATAGTTCTATGATTCAAAATTATTCTCTTAATAGGTTATCATTATATCGCGATTATGATATGATGGATTGTGATGCTCTAATGTCATCTGCTCTTGATATTTATGTTTTTGAATCATTAACAAAAGATGAATATGGTTAGATATTAAAAATTACAGCAGATAGTGAGTAGATAGTTAATATATTAAAATAGTTATTTTATGAAAGATTAAATTGTTAGTTTAATTTTACTGTATGGTTTAGAAATTTTGTTAAATATGGTGATTTTTTTCTTGCATTAAGAATTGATGATGAACATGGAATTATAGGATGTCAACCAATATCTCCATATGATATTGAAAGAGTATAGAATGAAGATTATGATAATCCCGATACTTATTATTTTAGAATGTTAGCTGGAGGATATTAGTTAATTGATAATTATAATATTGCCCATTTTAGATTATTAAATGATACAAATTTTCTTCCATATGGAAGATCAACATTAGAACCCGCAAGAAGAATTTGGAAAAATTTTTCATTAATGGTTGATGCCATGATGATTCAAAGAATTATGAGAGCACCTGAAAGAAGAGTTTTTAAGGTTGATGTTGGTGATATTCCAAATGATGAAGTTGGTCCTTTTATGTAGGATGTTATAAAGAAAATGAAAAAAGTTCCATATAGAGATCCAGCTACTGGATAGATAAATCTTAAATATAATATGCAAAATTTATTAGAAGATTTTTTTATTCCAGTTAGAGGTAATCAAGATGGTTCGACAATAGAAACATTAGCTGGTATGGAAAATAGTTTTACTGATGATATTGCTTTTATTAAATCATATATGATGGCTGCATTAAAAATTCCTAAAGCATTTTTAACCTTTGAATAGGGAATTTAGGCAAAATGTTTTTCGCCATATACAAAAATCAAATTATTAGATGGAAGAGTTTTAAATTTATTATAGTTATCAAAAATTTATGATTAGAATCCTAATATTAAATTAGAAACTTTATGTTATGATTTTTAGTTAAATAAATTTGTGCCGACAACTATAAAATGGTGTTCAAAAACAAGACTTAATGCCTAGATGGTAAGAGTACATTTAGATAATAAAACATATGTAGATGTAACTCCAGATCATAAATTTATATTAAAAGATCTTTCATTAAAAATGGCTAAAGATTTAACACCCAATGATTCATTATTAAGATATGATACTATATATGATAAAGGAGGATATTAGTTAATATATCAAAATAATATTAATAAATATTAGTATATACATAAGGTTGTTGATAGATTTGTTAATGGTGAAATAATTAACAATGGATATAATTAGAATGGTAAATTTATTAGAAATAATGTAATTATTGTTCATCATAAAGATTTTAATAAAAATAATAATTCTACATCTAATTTAGTAAGAATGTCATTTAAAGAACATGGAATATTACACTCTAAATTGGTATATAATTTTAAAAGATCAGAAGCAATTGAAAAAAGGATTATTGCTCTTAAATCTAAGGAAGTTAGAAATAAAATTAGTAATTCTCTTAAAACAAGTAAAAAGGCAATAAATGCTCGTAAAAAATTAATAGAAAAAAATAGATCACCAGAAGGTAGAAAACATAATTCAGAAATTATGAAAAAACATATTTTAGAAAATGAATCATTAAAATATGTATTGGTAAATTCTTGGAAAGCTTTATCTTCATAGTAGAGAAGTAATATTATAAAAAAAAGTTGGAGCAATTCTTCCTTAAATAGACATTAGATGGTTAGAAATATTGGAAATACTAATTTTAATAAAATAATAAATGGTTATCGTCCTTGTTATTATGCAATTAAAAATAAATATCAAAATGATGATTATTATTATTGGGCAAAGGGTAAAAATAGTACTGTTTGGGTTGAAAGACCATCAATTGAATATATAGAAAATTTTACAAAAAATATTAAATATAATCCTAAATTTTAGTAGTTTGTTAGATAGATTGGATTTAAAACACCTAAAATAATAAAATAGGTTATATTAGAAAAATATAATTCAACATAGCAATTTTTAAATAAATATTTTGGGTTTAAAATTGGAAGAAAAAAGGATATTCCAGAAGAAACATTTATCGATTTAATTTAGCATAGTTAGTCTTTAAAAGAATTATAGAATAACAAAATGTATCCATTGGGTAAAAAAGCAATTAATAGATTAACAAAATAGTTTAATTTAACAAATTAGTTTATTAAATAGCATCTTGGAACCAAATATAATCATAAAGTTATTTATGTATAGTATTTAAATTAGAAAATGGATACCTATAACTTATAGGTTGAACATAAAGATCATAATATATTATTATATGATAATGGAATTGTGGTTAAACAATCTACATTGTCACAATTAGATATCATTTTTGCAAGATATATTGAAAATTTACAAGCAATATTTGTTAATTAGTTATATAGAATTGCATTAATACATTTGTTTGTATTGGGATATACAGATTTTAATGAGGTTAATTTTAAATTATAGTTAAATAATCCGTCAAATGTAAAAAAACTTCAATAGTTATAGTTATGGGAAAGAAAATTATAGATTGGAAAAAAAATGTAGTAGAGTATGCACTTTGATTTATCTTTTATCTATAAAAATATTTATGATAAATCATCAGAAGAAGTATTTAAAATACAAAAAGGAATTATTAAAGATAGATAGTTTATGGCAAAATTAGAACAAATTGGTGAAAGTAATTAGTAGCAAAATTAGTAGGAACAATAGCCCTAGTATGAATCCTCCAATGAAACACCAAGTGAATATGAATAGTTAAAAGATGTAACAGATATGACATATGAATAGTAGCCATTAACAAATAAATTTAAGGGAAATTCACCATTGAATTTAGATTAATAAATTCAATTATATAAGGAACAAAAAATTATGTTAGAGAAAATTAAACATAACAAAATTAAAAATACCGGAATTATTTATTAGATTTTGGTAAAAAAAATGATTGATTAGGCAATTAATCATCAAAAACCTATTGCTTATCAAATTTTTAATAAATTTTTCAATAAATAGAAAGCAATGGGAAAATAGTTAGAAATTTATAATATTTTAACCGAAACAAGATATGAAAATTAGCAAAAAGCAAATATTTTATTTGAAGAATCATTGCAACAAAGAAAAAAAATAAATTAGTCACAATTATAGAAATAGAAATATTTATGTGTTAAATAGCTTAAAAACAATTATGACATTAAAAATTTATTTAATACAAAAATAGATAATTATAAAATATATGCAAGTATATATAAAGTTTTTGAATCATTAAAAAAATAGCAATATAATCCTCTTAATATTGTTTAGGCAAAATATCATATTATATAGTTTATGCTTAAACCTATGAGATAGCAAATTATTGATTAGGATTTATAGCTTTTCAAAAAACAATCAAAAGAAGTTAAAGAAAAGGCTCTTCAAGTATTTATTTAGAAATTTAATCAAAAATATAGTATTCTTAATACAAAGCAAAAACAAATTTTAAAAAAATATGCATATTCTATGACAGATACAACATAGCTTAATGAATATATTAATACATAGCTTGATTCATTAAAAGAATTAATTTCAACAAAATCATTAAATGATTAGATGAAAAATAAAATCAATATAATTATTGAAAATATTGAAAAAATAAAGCATCTTAAAAATATTGAAGATAAAATTTATACATTAATGAATTTATATTAGATACAAAAGATATTAATAAAATGAATACAACAGCAAATTTTTAGATATTTCCAACTCCTTATGCATTTGGTCCAAAAAGTAAAAGATTTAGAGATTTGATGTTAAGAGATGGAAAAAAAATAATATCATAGCAATTTTTAGATTTGGATCCATTAGCAAAGGCAAAATTAAATCAAAATGTATTAGAAATAATTTTTAATGTAAAAATTAATGGTATAGATTTGATTAATTTAAAATTAAAAAAATGTATTAAAGACGCATTTAAATTAATTGATATGGGAAATGATAAAATTCAATCAATTAAAACTTCAATATTATAGAACATAGATGGAGATTATTATAATTGACAACAGAAATTATTATTAAATTGATAATTGAAGCATCAGCAGTATTAATTCCTTCTTTTATAACTATTCTAACATTATTAAAAAAGAAATTTTATAAACATACAATAGATATAATATCATAGAAAATATAGATTATGGCAATTTCAAATGAAAAAAACCTAAAAAAAATACAAGAACAATTAAATATTCATAATCAAGTAATAACATCTTATATGGAAATTAAATAGGCTGGACAAAAAATAAGATAGATAACTAAACATGCACTAGAAGTTATTGATAATGAAGAAGCTAAAAAAATATTAACTAAGTTTACCGAATAGTTAGTTATTTATGTAAGATAGATTTTAGATATAGGATTTTAGAATGCTAGTAAAGAATAGTTAATATCTAAATTATAGTTAGCAATTGATAATACTAGTAATTATGGACAAACACTTATGACAAAATAGGCCTTTTTAAAATGGAAAAAAATGGTTAAACCTCTTTTTAATAAATATAAAAAAGATATATTATAGGTATTTTCTGATAAAATTAATAATAAAAATAATAGATTTTTAATAAAATCTTTAGACATTTCACATACTATTATAAAATAGTTTGTTCTTTATTATGCAAGTTTAAAAGATTCAAAGGAAAATTAGTAAAAATGGAAAATCTTTCTTTATATTCTAAAATATTAGAAATTATAATTTTAGTTTTTCCTAGTTTAGTAACATTATTAATATTAATTAATAGAAAATTTTATGTAAAAAATTTGAATTAGTTAAAAGATCGTTTTAATATTTTTGAATAGAAAACTTAGAAAAATATAAAAATAATATTAGAAAAGGTAGAACAGCAATAGTAGACATTAAATAAATTATTACAAAATAAAACTGTAGCAGAAAAACTTAGATAGGTTACAAAATATGCTATATAGTATTGTTGTGATAATAATATGAGTAAAATTTTAATTAATTCAACATAGCATA
>Ga0255342_1002799_pt1 | contig 20878 bp, 13 predicted proteins | sample wastewater_treat_3_FD_192416 | JGI IMG/M metagenome (GOLD analysis project Ga0255342, IMG submission 192416) | Wastewater microbial communities from Lulu Island WWTP, Vancouver, Canada - plant14 | ecosystem: Engineered > WWTP > Wastewater > Unclassified | place: Canada: Vancouver, British...
ATGGCCTACCACCTCGTCAGCATAGACTCGCCGCAATGCGCAGTAGGTTGCAAAGACGGCCAGTTGATTTGTAAAACGGCGGAAGGCGAACGAAAACTTCCGCTGGAAGACGTGGCTTCCATTATCATCACCAGTTTCTCGGCTTCGATTCACAGCGAGTTATTTCTGCAAGCTGCCAAACAGGGCGTGGCCTTGATTATTTGCGAATCATTCAAACCGATCAGCCTCGTCCTCCCCGCGAATCGTTCCACCGACACCCTTCTTTCCCGCGCCCTGCTCCGCCTCACGCCGCGCATCCGGGCGCATTTGTGGAAAAAAACCATTGACGCCAAATGCCAAAATCAATTTGCGCTGGCCGAACACATCGCTCCCCAAGACAAATTATTGACCAACCTCCGCGACACCGCTTTCGGAAGAAAGCCGCACAAGGAATCCCTCTGCGCCAAGACGTTCTGGCAGATTTTTGGTCGCAGCTTGAAGGACGAAAGTTTTGTCCGCGACCGGGCGCGTGGCGGGTTGAACCATCTGTTGAATTATGGGTATGCGGTCTTGCTCTCCACCGTACTGCAAAAACTGCTCGGGGTCGGCCTGGACCCCACGTTTGGCATCGCTCACGTCCCGCGTGAGCGCAGCACCCCTTTGGCTTACGACCTCATGGAACCATTCCGCCCGTGCGTGGAATGGCGCGTGGTACAATGGGTCCAACAGCATCCCGAAACCCCAACATGGGAGGTCACCAAAGAATATCGTAAATGGGTGACTGGCTTTCCGCTGGAGCGGGTGGATTACTTGGATTTAACGCTGGAAATCCGGGGCGTGATTGAAGGCGTAGTGCGTAGTTTTCGCAAAGCCGTGACCGAAAACCAGCCACGCCATTACAAACCGTGGACACCCAAAAATATAAAATGGGCTGGCTAATCGTCGCGTTCGATCTGCCGGTGGGCACCAGGAAACAGCGCAAGGCTGCCACGGACTTCCGCAATTTCTTGATTGATGACGGTTATCAAATGATCCAGTTCAGCGTATATGCGCGGGCGTGCGTCTCCTTCGCGCGCCAAGAAACGCATATCGGACGGCTCAAAAAAAATCTTCCGTCCGAAGGCAGCGTACGGGCGGTACTGGTGACGCGGGCTCAATGGGAGCGCTCTCATGTTATTCAAGGCGCACCGGCCGTTGAAATGAAACCTGAGGATTTGCCTGAACAAATCCAGCTTTGGTAACAAGACGTCCCGATCAACCGGCGCCCGGGATTCAGTTGCCAAACACTGCATCCAAATCCATTGCCCGACCATTTAAGGCATCAGTTCGCGGGGTTGCCAACAAGGCTAACCCCGGCAAACTCAGTGGTTTACGCCCACTGAGTTTGCCGCCCTCGTTTTTGGAATCAAGGCAAAGCTAATTGGGTAAAACGCGTGCCAGTACGCTCCAGTTTGCCGCCCTCGTTTTTGGAATCAAGGCAAAGCATGTTTGCCCGGTGGTCGTTGTGGATGGAAGTTTGCCGCCCTCGTTTTTGGAATCAAGGCAAAGCCGCGAACGGTTGCGCGACAAGGACGGTGGTAGTTTGCCGCCCTCGTTTTTGGAATCAAGGCAAAGCGAGATTGCGTTGGACAACGCGATGAATAACAGTTTGCCGCCCTCGTTTTTGGAATCAAGGCAAAGCCGGAAATCGTCTTGCGTACGCCGGAAGAGTAGTTTGCCGCCCTCGTTTTTGGAATCAAGGCAAAGCCAGACTAAGGGACAGTTTGTGATCCACCTGAGTTTGCCGCCCTCGTTTTTGGAATCAAGGCAAAGCTCGACCGTTGACCGTTACCGGCCACGCGCTAGTTTGCCGCCCTCGTTTTTGGAATCAAGGCAAAGCACCAGTTTTAGCGGGCGCGACGGTCTCCCGAGTTTGCCGCCCTCGTTTTTGGAATCAAGGCAAAGCGGCCCTAATCAAGGTGTGTTGTTTGGTTACAGTTTGCCGCCCTCGTTTTTGGAATCAAGGCAAAGCTTCGGAAGCTGGTCGTGTACTCGATGAAGGAGTTTGCCGCCCTCGTTTTTGGAATCAAGGCAAAGCCATGCCCGCCCGGCACCCGGTGCTGCTCGAGTTTGCCGCCCTCGTTTTTGGAATCAAGGCAAAGCCCTGTTCGAGCGAGAACGCCGCACGGTCAAAGTTTGCCGCCCTCGTTTTTGGAATCAAGGCAAAGCTTTCATTCAATCCTCACCTTGAAAAAGCCGAGTTTGCCGCCCTCGTTTTTGGAATCAAGGCAAAGCCGGGTGAAACTTAGCCAGTTCCCAGGGGTTAGTTTGCCGCCCTCGTTTTTGGAATCAAGGCAAAGCCCAGCACGGTTGTGGGAGTGAGTGCGCCCGAGTTTGCCGCCCTCGTTTTTGGAATCAAGGCAAAGCATGCGACCATCCTAAGCTTCCATTCCTTTTAGTTTGCCGCCCTCGTTTTTGGAATCAAGGCAAAGCTCATCGGTTCCTCCATTAACATTCGCAACGAGTTTGCCGCCCTCGTTTTTGGAATCAAGGCAAAGCGCATGGAACGGGGCGGGACCGGGCAAGGCGAGTTTGCCGCCCTCGTTTTTGGAATCAAGGCAAAGCTCCACATTGGAAGAGCTGCACCTGGGGACGAGTTTGCCGCCCTCGTTTTTGGAATCAAGGCAAAGCCCATTCTATACCCCGTGGATTTCGGCGTGGAGTTTGCCGCCCTCGTTTTTGGAATCAAGGCAAAGCTCCACCTTGGAAGAGCTGCACCTGGGGACGAGTTTGCCGCCCTCGTTTTTGGAATCAAGGCAAAGCTGGGCATTGAGGACACGGCCAAGGTGCACGAGTTTGCCGCCCTCGTTTTTGGAATCAAGGCAAAGCGTGATGGAAGCGTACGCTTTGGGAGCAATGAGTTTGCCGCCCTCGTTTTTGGAATCAAGGCAAAGCGAAATTGCGTTGGACAACGCGATGAATGAAGTTTGCCGCCCTCGTTTTTGGAATCAAGGCAAAGCATTCCATTCACCTTTCGCGAACTGATACCAAGTTTGCCGCCCTCGTTTTTGGAATCAAGGCAAAGCCAAAGTTCCGTTCGGGCGCGGGCGGGTTCTAGTTTGCCGCCCTCGTTTTTGGAATCAAGGCAAAGCATACTCCCCCCGCGCAATTATGTATTAACTAGTTTGCCGCCCTCGTTTTTGGAATCAAGGCAAAGCCCAGCCGTCGGTCAATATCCGCGTGGACATAGTTTGCCGCCCTCGTTTTTGGAATCAAGGCAAAGCCCATTTTTGGGGGTATTAATGGCCCCATTAGTTTGCCGCCCTCGTTTTTGGAATCAAGGCAAAGCGACTCCGCGGTGGAGTGTTGTCGTCCGCAGAGTTTGCCGCCCTCGTTTTTGGAATCAAGGCAAAGCCGCGCGCCACGGTATCGCCTGTAGTGCGCTAGTTTGCCGCCCTCGTTTTTGGAATCAAGGCAAAGCACGGTCAAAAGGTTGAGGCCGTTCGCGTCCAGTTTGCCGCCCTCGTTTTTGGAATCAAGGCAAAGCTTGGTTTGACCTTTCAGCTTGCGGAGCTCCAGTTTGCCGCCCTCGTTTTTGGAATCAAGGCAAAGCCTGTGATCCGGACACCGGAGCGACGCGGTAGTTTGCCGCCCTCGTTTTTGGAATCAAGGCAAAGCAGAGCATGAAAAAAAATTGCCAACCAGTCGAGTTTGCCGCCCTCGTTTTTGGAATCAAGGCAAAGCGCCGGATGTGCCGGGAAAAAGTTTCTTCATAGTTTGCCGCCCTCGTTTTTGGAATCAAGGCAAAGCCTGAGGCGGTTGGCACTATCCACGCCGCAAGTTTGCCGCCCTCGTTTTTGGAATCAAGGCAAAGCGGATTACTCGGCTGGAGTAGTCTATCTCCAAAGTTTGCCGCCCTCGTTTTTGGAATCAAGGCAAAGCGGATTGTCCGGATTAGTTTTTGGGGGGACAGTTTGCCGCCCTCGTTTTTGGAATCAAGGCAAAGCCGGACGGGCAGGTTCGAGCCACAGAATCCGAGTTTGCCGCCCTCGTTTTTGGAATCAAGGCAAAGCACGCCAGGCGAGCCCGACTTTATCATCGCGAGTTTGCCGCCCTCGTTTTTGGAATCAAGGCAAAGCCGGCCCGGCACCGGATCGCGCACGGTAGCCAGTTTGCCGCCCTCGTTTTTGGAATCAAGGCAAAGCGCAGAGCGGTCCGATGTGACAGCATCCCAAAGTTTGCCGCCCTCGTTTTTGGAATCAAGGCAAAGCAGCGGGTGGGTAGTTGATTTTACCAATTTTAGTTTGCCGCCCTCGTTTTTGGAATCAAGGCAAAGCCGCTTTTCCGCCCCCACTTTCGCACACCGCAGTTTGCCGCCCTCGTTTTTGGAATCAAGGCAAAGCGCCGCTTTCGGAAACTGACACGGTTGCCTTAGTTTGCCGCCCTCGTTTTTGGAATCAAGGCAAAGCCGGTGGCGCTCCGGCATACGAAAATCAAACAGTTTGCCGCCCTCGTTTTTGGAATCAAGGCAAAGCTTGCTGCAATCGCAGTCTTTGGGCCGTTTTAGTTTGCCGCCCTCGTTTTTGGAATCAAGGCAAAGCGGAGACCGCGATCGCAAGTTTGTTCCCCGCTAGTTTGCCGCCCTCGTTTTTGGAATCAAGGCAAAGCCTGCGACTTAGCGCAGATTCGCGCAACGATAGTTTGCCGCCCTCGTTTTTGGAATCAAGGCAAAGCCTATCGTGACGGGCGCTGGGAGTTATCGGGTAGTTTGCCGCCCTCGTTTTTGGAATCAAGGCAAAGCGACGAAGCAAACCTCTGGAAACGCAACGGAAGTTTGCCGCCCTCGTTTTTGGAATCAAGGCAAAGCACGCTTTTTGGCGATGTCATCGCGGACAAGAGTTTGCCGCCCTCGTTTTTGGAATCAAGGCAAAGCGTTGGGGCGGGTATTGAAAGGAGCGAGCCGAGTTTGCCGCCCTCGTTTTTGGAATCAAGGCAAAGCGGCGTTGGGATGTACTGTTGACAGATGGAAGTTTGCCGCCCTCGTTTTTGGAATCAAGGCAAAGCAGATTTCCAGCGCAGCATTTTCTCGGCATCAGTTTGCCGCCCTCGTTTTTGGAATCAAGGCAAAGCATCCTTTCAATAATGCTCATTGTGTCAACAAGTTTGCCGCCCTCGTTTTTGGAATCAAGGCAAAGCTGCCCGATCCTTTTGCAATCCGCATCCGAAGTTTGCCGCCCTCGTTTTTGGAATCAAGGCAAAGCCGGGCTCTACGGGGATGATACCGACCAATGAGTTTGCCGCCCTCGTTTTTGGAATCAAGGCAAAGCTAGGCTTTCAGTTCCCCGTTGGCTATGGGCTGGCGGGCATTGCGCTCGCCCCGATCTCGCGGCATTGACCGCAACGCATTGAAATGGATGGCTTACTTCACAACGCCCCAAGTTTAGCGGGCACACCACCTTGGTCTGGCCGTTGCAACTCCGCCAGAATTACCTGAATCCACCTCCCCCATCACCGCCACCGGAAATTTCATCCACCAACCGCCATGCAATCTTTGTTGCACCTGCAACAAAAGATTGATGGGCCACTGACAAACGAGGCTTTGCCTCAGGCGGGTGGGAGGAACGGGTCGCCGGGCATCGGTTGGACGGCAGCGCGAGGCGGGGCACCGACAATGGCAGCCCTTGTTGGCACCGAGTTTGGGCGTCATTTTCAGGCGTGATCTTGAAATTCGATTCCGTCTTGCCGGCAGCGCCTCACCCGATATGCTGGGCTCCCAATGAAAGCCGTCACTGCATTCATTTGTGCGCTGTTGTCCGTGCTGACCGGCATCGCTGCATCCAACCCGCGTCCCAACATCCTGCTCATCATGTCCGATGACATGGGCTTTTCCGATCTCGGCTGTTACGGGAGCGAGATTCACACGCCCAACCTCGATTCGCTGGCCCAACACGGGCTCCGGTTCACGCAATTCTACAACATGGCGCGGTGTTGCCCAACCCGCGCCAGTCTGTTGACGGGGCTGTATCCCCATCAAGCCGGCGTCGGCCACATGACGGCGGACCGCCAGCACGCGGGCTATCGCGGAATGTTGAACGATCAATGTGTCACGATCGCCCAGGTGCTGAAACCTGCGGGGTACCGCACCTATATGGCCGGCAAATGGCACGTCACGCGGCACATACGGGCGGACGGGGACCAGTCCGCATGGCCGGTGCAGCGCGGGTTCGATAAATTCTACGGCACCATCACCGGCGGGGGCAGTTATTACGATCCCACCACGTTGTGCCGGCAAAACACCTTCATCACGCCGGAAAACGATCCGGAATATCACCCGGCGCAGTTTTATTACACCGAGGCCATCAGCGACAACGCCGTGCGGTTCCTGCAACAACATCACGCGGCGTTTCCCCATCAACCCTTCTTCCTGTATGTGGCCTACACGGCGGCACATTGGCCGATGCAGGCCTTGGAACGGGACATCGCCAAATACCGCGGCCGTTATGACGGCGGGTTCGAGCCGGTACGCCGCGCACGGTTCGCGCGGCTGAAACAACTGGGGTTGATTGATCCGCAGGCCGAGCTTTCCCCGCCGGACGAGGCTTGGGAACAAACCGAACATCACGCTTGGAACGCGCGGTGCATGGAGGTTTACGCCGCGATGATTGACTGCATGGACCAAGGGATTGGCCGCATCTTGGCCCAGTTGCGGCGGGACGGCCAGTTGGACAACACGCTGATTTTTTTCCTGGAAGACAACGGCGCGTGCGCCGAACCCATGGGCCGCACGGCCAACGAGCCGGAATCGCCCATCCCGCTGCATCCTTGGGGCCCGGACGCGTTGCAGCCCAAAATCTGGCCGCCGATGCAAACGCGCGATGGTCGTTGGGTGCGCACGGGGCCGGACATCATGCCCGGACCGCCCGACACGTACATCGCCTACGGGCGCGGATGGGCCAATGTCTCCAACACACCCTTCCGCGAATACAAACATTGGGTGCATGAAGGCGGCATCAGCACCCCGCTCATTGTGCATTGGCCGGCGGGCATTCCGGCGCGGCGCAACGGCACGTTGACCCATCAACCGGGGCATCTCATTGACATCATGGCAACGTGCGTGGACGTGGGGGGCGCGACGTATCCCAAGGAATTCGCCGGTCAAAAAATCAAACCGTTGCCGGGGATCTCGCTCCGGCCCGTGTTCACCGGCAAACCACTGAAACGCCCGGCGCCGCTCTGTTGGGAGCACGAGGGCAACCGGGCCATCCGCGACGGCAAATGGAAACTCGTGGCCAAGGAAAATCAGCCTTGGGAACTTTACGACCTGAGCAAAGACCGCTCCGAGCTGCATGACTTAGCGGAGATGCATCCGAAAAAAACGCGGCAACTTGCCGCTCAATGGGAAGCTTGGGCTGCGCGGTCCGATGTCCTGCCGCTGGGGGGTTGGCGGGCCCGGCCGGCGCCGCCCAAGAAATCGAATTAACCGCGCATTGTCACGTCCTTGTTTCTTTTCGCGGCGCGTCAGCCTTCACGCTTGCCCGGGTCAGGTTTGGCGGCACTATCTGGCGCATGAAAGCGGGACGGACATTATCCCACTCCAAGACTGCGCGCCTGACGGGGTTGAGGCGGGCGGCCGCATGCTTTGCCCAGGCAGGCGAACCCAGCTCGTTACGCTTGGACTTGCACCCCGCTTTTGGCGACGGTGTTCGCGGGCGGTTTGCGCTCTGACCACCCACTGACCCGGATGAATTCCCCGGCATCAAATCAGAAAACGCAACGAGAGCGGCGGCAGGCGGCTTTGGGGGTGTGCGAGGCGGATATTGAAGAAGTATTTGTCCGTTCCAGCGGGCCGGGCGGGCAAAACGTCAACAAAACTTCCACCGCCGTGGTGTTGGTTCACCGGCCTACCAGACTGCGGGTGCGTTGTGAAACCGAACGATCCCAAGCGCGGAACCGCGCGCGGGCCCGGCAACTGCTCCTGGCCAAAATCGAACAACGGCAACAAGCGTTGCGCCAGGCCGCTCGTGATGCACGGGAACGCGAGCGGCGCCAGAAACGCAAACGTCCGCGAGGCGTTCAGGAGCGCATCTTGCAAAGCAAGGCCCGGCAATCGCACAAGAAAATGCTCCGCCGCAAGGTGGTCATCGAATAACCCTTGCGGTCGAAAACGGAACACTGCCGGGCCGTCTCTCGGCGACGGATCATGACGCACTCCTCTGCGATTGCAGAAGCTGCCCGGGATTTTTATCGCCGGAATCGTGTTAGCTGGAGAGCGCGCCTTCCGCCTGTGGGGCGGTCTGTTGAAAGACCAGTTTGTCGTCCGCCACGTCCACTTGGACCGGATCGCCTTCGTGCAAAGCCCCGCGCAGGATTTCCTCGGCGAGCGGATCCTCCAGATGTCGTTCCACAGCGCGCCGCATGGGGCGGGCGCCGTATTGGGGATCGTAGCCTTTTTGCACCAGGAATTCCCGGGCCGCCTCGGTCAAGGTGAGCTGGATGTTCCGGGCCTTGAGCCGGCCCAACACTTTGTTAATCTCCAAGTCCAAGATCGCCACCAAGTCCGGTTTGGTCAGGGAGCGGAAGACGATGACATCGTCCAACCGATTCAAGAATTCCGGGCGGAACGTCTTCTTGGATTCCTCCAAGGTTTTGTCCCGCATTTTCTCATAACTGACCTCATCGCTCGCCGGCGCAAATCCCAAGGTGCCCTGGCGGCGGATGACATCCGAACCGACGTTCGAAGTCATGAGAATGACCGTGTTGCGGAAATTGACCACGCGCCCGACGCTGTCGGTCAACTTGCCCTCCTCCAAAATCTGCAGGAGCATGTTCCAGACGTCAGGATGCGCCTTTTCGATTTCGTCGAACAACACCACCGAATACGGTTTCCGGCGCACCTGCTCGGTGAGCTGGCCGCCTTCCTCGTATCCCACGTAACCGGGCGGCGAACCCACCAGCCGGGAGACATTGAACTTTTCCATGTACTCGCTCATGTCGAGTTGAATGAGCGATTTGGTGTCGCCAAACATCTGCTCGGCCAGCGTTTTGGCGAGCAGGGTTTTGCCCACGCCCGTCGGCCCCAACAACAAGAACGTGCCGATGGGCCGGCGCGGGTCCTTCAAATCCGCGCGCGAGCGGCGGAGGGCTTTGCAAATGGCGGTCACCGCTTCGTGCTGGCCGACCACGATTTTTTCCATCTCGGTTTCGGTGGCCAACAGGCGCTGCATTTCGCCCTGCTCCATGCGTTGCAGCGGGATGCCCGTCCATTTAGAGACGACATGCAAAATGTCCTCCTCATCCACCACCACCCGTTTTTCGTCCCGATTGGCCCGCCAGTTGGCCAGCAACGTCTCGAGACGTTCCTTGGCCTGTTTTTCCCGATCCCGCATGGCGGCGGCCCCTTCAAAGTCCTGACTCTTGATCGCCTTTTCCTTCTGGGCCTTGATTTCGGCGATTTCGTTTTCCATGACCTTGGCTTCCGCCGGGCGGGTCATCGTGCCGATGTGGGCCCGGGCACCGGCCTCATCCATCAGATCAATGGCTTTGTCCGGCAAATACCGGTCCGTGATGTAGCGGTCAGAGAGTTTCACCGCGGCTTCCATGGCCGGATCGGTGAACTCGACTTTGTGGTGTTCCTCGTATTTGGAGCGCAGCCCTTTCAGGATCAACACCGCCTCCTCCACGCTGGGCGCTTCGACCTTGACGGATTGGAAGCGGCGTTCGAGGGCGGCATCTTTCTCGATGTATTTGCGGTATTCATTGAGGGTGGTGGCGCCGATGCATTGCATTTCCCCCCGGCTGAGCGCCGGCTTGATGATGTTCGACGCGTCCATGGTGCCCTCGGCGGACCCGGCCCCCACAATCGTGTGCAACTCGTCAATAAACAGAATCACGTTCTTGGCCCGGCGGATTTCGTCCATGACGGCCTTGATCCGTTCCTCAAACTGGCCGCGGTACTTCGTGCCGGCGACCATGAGCGCGAGGTCGAGGGTAATCAACCGTTTGTCGCGCAACAATTCGGGCACATTGCCGGCCGCAATTTCCTGGGCCAATCCCTCAACGATGGCCGTTTTGCCAACGCCGGCTTCGCCCAGAAGCACCGGATTGTTCTTTGTGCGCCGGCAGAGAATTTGAATCACCCGTTCAATCTCGTCTTTGCGTCCGATGACCGGGTCCATGTCCCCTTTGCGGGCAATCTCGGTGAGGTCGCGGCCAAAGGCCTTGAGCGCGGGGGTTTTTACCTCTCCTTTTTTGCCGCCGCCGGCGGGTTTGCCCGGGGGCTGGGGTTCCTCGGCTTCGTCCGCCGCCTCGAAGTCGGCACCCAGTTCGCGGAGAATCTCGTTCCGGGTTTCCTCAATGTCCACGTCCAGATTCTTCAACACCACGGCCGCCACGCCTTCGCCCTCACGCAACAGTCCCAGCAAAATATGTTCCGTGCCCACGTACGTGTGACTCAGCGCCTTGGCCTCTTTCTGGGCCAACGCCAGCACTTTCTTCACGCGCGGCGTATAGGGCAGATTCCCCAACATCTTCTGGTCCGGCCCGGTGCCGACCTGTTTTTCCACCTCCAAGCGGACCGTTTCCAAATCGAGGCCCATGCGCTGCAGCACGTTCACGGCCACGCCCTGCCCCAGCTTGATCAAGCCGAGCAGCAGGTGTTCGGTGCCGATACAATTGTGATTGAACCGGTCCGCTTCCTTCCGCGCCAACGCCAGCACTTGCTGGGCGCGCGGGGTATAATTGCTCATGGATTCTTCGCTCATAACCCACCTCACATTGGGGCATTATTCGGGCTTTGTCCAGTGCGGGCGAAGGATTGTGATCGCTGCTTGTCGGGTCCGCGCGGCAGTTGGCGGTGTTTCCGGCGGGACCGGAGGCTCAAACTGTCCGCTTTTTCCAGATGTAGCGGAACATGATGACCCGCAAAGCGGCCGCCAACGGAATGGCCAGAATTCCCCCTAAAATACCGCCCAACAGCGTCGTGCCCACCATCAACGCCAGAATAATCACCACTGGATGCAAACCCACCCGGTCACCCATGATTTTAGGCTGGATGATCGTGCCTTCCAACGCCTGCACCACGGCAAAAACGGCCAGCACCAGCACCGGATGCTGCCAATCCCCATAGGCCACCACCGCCACGATCAGCGCGGTCACACAGGTGGTGATCGCGCCCAGGAAGGGAATGATGGTCAAACAGGTGGCCATGACTCCGATCAAGACGGCATACGGCAGGCCGATCAACAGGAATCCCACCGTGTACAGCGCGCCATCGCACACCGCCACCAGCACCTGCCCGCGGAAAAACGCCACGAGATAATCACTGATGGAACTCAACACAAAAGCGAGTTCCTCTTTGAACTGCGAATCCCGCACCGGCAGATAATCCCGCCATTGCGCGCTGATCCCCTGTTTCTCCAACAAAAAATAAAAGGCATATATCGGCACCAACGCCAACCCGGCAATCACGCCAAAAACAGCGCCCACAAACCCAAAAACTTGCGACAACCAAGCGCCAAATTTGGGCAACAGTTTGGTCACCTGCCCCGCCACGGATTGGAAGACCGTGGATTCCTGGGGGGCGACAGGTTCGGGCGCAACCACCAACGGAGCCGGCACTTCGACGGGCGCGGCATTCGTCCGGCTGGGCCCCACGCTTTCACTCACCGCCCGGAGCACGGACGCGGCTTGCGGCGGCAACCAGCGCGGCGGATGATCGGCCATTTCCTTGGCGCGCTGGGGCAGTTGGGTGGCCATCGTGCTGGTTTTGGCGGCCAGGTCCCGCGCTTCAACCACCACCTGCGGCACCACACTCGCCGCGAGGCCGATGATCAACACCAACGCCAGTACAAACACTACGCCAATGGCCCGGAGCCGCGGCACCCGCTTGCGCACCAGAAATTCCACCACCGGATCCAACATGCAGGCGAGCACCCCGGCCACCGCCACCGGCCAAAGCACCGGCCCCAAAACATGCAGCACGCGCCCCAATCCCCAGACCAAAGCCACGATCAATGCCACAATCACCGCCAAAGCCAGGCCAGTGGCTGCCAACCAGATCACGCGCGCTTGTTTCTCCGTGGGCGGGGGAAAATTCATTGGGGGCGGCCTCCTCCTTCTTGCCGGCACTGAATCCAAACTCCTTGATCTAGCGCCGCCTCAACACATCGCAATCCGCGTGGGATGATGCGACTCCGCCATGCCAAAACCGTTTCGGAAAATGAATTGCCCGTGGTCATGTCATGCTTGGCCGAGCTTTTGGGATTTCGCGGCCGCCGCGCGCACGGCGCTGATCACGGTGCCGCGGAATTTGCCTTTTTCCAATTCGTACAGGCCCTCAATAGTCGTGCCGCCGGGACTCGTCACCATGTCTTTGAGCGCGCCCGGATGCAGGCCGGTTTCCAAAACCATCTGCGCACTGCCGAGCACCGTCTTCGCGGCGAGTTGGGTGGCCACATCGCGCGGGAGGCCCGCGGCCACCCCGCCATCACTGAGGGCTTCGATGAATTGATACACATACGCGGGGCCGCTGCCGCTCAAACCCGTCACGGCATCCAACAACGATTCCTTCAGCGGAAAGACAAGCCCCACGGCGGCGAAAAGCCGCTGCACCAGGTCGCCGTCGGCTTTGGTCGCGTGTTTGCCCCGCGCAAAGGCGGACGCGGACGCGCCGATCAACGCCGGGGTGTTGGGCATGACCCGGACCACCCGCGATCCTGCGGGCAAGGCAGCCTCGAGCCGGATCGTCGGCACCCCGGCGGCGATGGACACCAGCAAATGCCGGCGGGTAAAATGGTCGCGAATTTCCTTCAGGACAGCGTTCGCTTGATCCGGCTTGGTGGCGAGCACCAGCACGCTCGCAGCCTCGAGCACTCGCCGGTTGCCCAGCACGATTCGCGCACCAGTCGCCTTGCCAAACGCGGTGCGCGCGGCGGCGAGCGGATCACTGCCAAAAACCTGCCGCGGCGTCACCAGCCCGGCGCGGATCACGCCTTTGGCAAGCGCACAAGCCATCCGGCCGGTGCCGAGAAATCCGAGGGTAAGCTTCGCTGGCATGCCGGGGTTGTAGCAGGATCTCGGGGGGCGGCGAAAGAGAAAACTCTTGTCAAAAAAGGGGTTCCGCATTGCCACCAGACGATTCTTGTGGAATTTTAGGCTGCCGGCGACGGTTAACAGTGCCGGTTTATTTTTATTATGAAGTTGATGGTGTTTTTTTCGGGTGCTCGGTGGGGCGCAATTTTCTGCAAATTCTCACGCTGGTTTGTCCTGTCCTTTTTCCTGCTCATCTGCCTTGCGGGCGGCTCTGTCCGGGCCACGCAGGAGAATTGGTCGGAGGCCACCGGACAACAGTTTCCGATCCCGGCGGCTGATGAAGAGGGTCCGGCGGGAACCACAGCATCCCCTGCCCTCTCCGAGGCACCGCCCCCGGTGAGCGCACAAGCCCAAGGGCCCACCGCGCCGTCTCTCGGACAACCCGCCGGCGCGTTATCCGGGCGCATCGTTTACACCAGCGCCGGACATGGTTGGACTTGGAGCGGCAGCAGTTGGGTGCTGCAACGGGGCGTCATCGGCGGGATGAACGAAGACTACGGCAACCTCGATCAAATGACCTTGTTTGCCTATTACTGCTTTAACGCCGGCGCCACGGTGGTGCCCATGCGCCCGGTGGGACATCAGACCAACGAGGTGGTGCTGGACAATGTTTCGGCGGGCGTGAGTTTTCAGGGCGCGTGGTCGAACAGCACCAGCACGGTCTATTACGGCAACCCCGGCGCGTTGCCCTATCGGTACGCCTTTGTGGAGGACACGGAAACGGCCACGGCCACCTACACGCCGAACATTCCAGTGGCGGGATTCTATCCGGTCTATACCTGGGTGCTGGCGGGCAGCAACCGCACCAATCAGCTCTATCGCATCCGGCACACCGGCGGGGAATCACTGGTTCGGGTGCCGCATAACATGGTTGGCAGCGGCTGGATTTATCTGGGCACGTATCATTTCAATGCCGGCGTGAACGCCCAGAGCGGCGCGGTGATCATCAGCAATCTCGGACCGGTGCCGGGCGCGACCGGCGTGGTCATCGCGGATGCGATCCGGTTCGGCAACGGTATGGGTTCGATCAACCGGGGCGGCGGCGTCTCGGGTTATCCCCGGGAGGAGGAATGCGCCCGCTATTGGATTCAAAATTCGCTGGGGCAAGGCCAGTCCGCTTCCATTCCCGGTCAATCCGGGGATGACGGCAGCGACAGCGTGGGCGCGCCGATTCGCATGGCGGTGGAAATGAATCAGCAAAGCGTCGGCAACATGTACAAACGGATTTACATCGGGATTCATTCCAATGCCACCACCGGCAACACCAACACCGCCAATGCCCGCGGCAGCATGGGGTTGTGGAATGACAACAACCAGTTTGCCGGCACGGGCACGCCGCATCAGTTCCGGCTGGCGCAACTCATTGGCCGCGAGGTGACCGATGATCTTAAATCGCTGAATGCCCTGCTGGAAGCGCCGTGGTTTGACCGGGGCAACGGCGTGACTTACAAAAATCCCAGCTTCGCCTACGGCGAAATCAACAACCGGACCATCAACGACGAATTTGACGCCACCATCGTCGAGGTGGCCTTTCACGATCAAACCCAGGACATCGCCCTGCTCCGGGATCCCAAGGTGCGCAATTGGGTGGCCCGCGCCTGTTATCACGCGGTGATCAAATACATGAACGAGTTCGACGGGTTGCCGCTCCAGTTCCTGCCCGAACCGCCTTACAACGTGCGGGCAATGGCCGTCCCGGAGGGCATCGTGGTTTCCTGGATGTATCCCATCAGCCAAGCCGGCAGTGGAGCCCCTACGGGCTACCAGGTTTATGTCTCCACCAACGGCTACGGTTTCGGCAATCCCGTGGCGGCCATGCACCCCGCACAGACGACGCTTCTGTTGACGAATCTGGCGCCGGACACGGATTATTATTTCCGGGTCGCCGCCGTCAACGCGGGCGGCGAATCGTTCCCCTCGGAAGTGGTGGGTTGCCGGCGCAGTTCCAATCCGGCGCAGTCGCGCGTGCTGTTTGTGAATGCCTTCGACCGCTTTGACCGCACCACCAATCTGCGCCACACGCCGACGGCCAAAAACTATCAACCGCCCGGCCCCACCGGCACCATGGAACGCGTGGTGCCCCGCGCCAACAACGCCTTCGATTATGTGGTGCCGCACGGCAAGGCCATCAGCGCTTTTGGTTTGCCGTTTGACTCCTGCCAACGGCAGGCGGTCACCAACGGCATGGTGCAGTTGTTCCGCTACGACATTGTGGTCTGGTCCGCCGGCCAAAGTCTGACCAACACGTTCCGCGCGGTGGAACGCAACCTGATCAGCAATTATCTCAACGCGGGCGGGCACCTCTTCGTCTCGGGCGCGGACATCGCGTGGGATTTGGACCGGGCCAGCGGCCCCAGCACGGCGGATCGTCTGTTTCTCAACAATGTGCTGCGGGCCGATCTCGGTCCGGACGCCAACAACAACAGCGGCAGTTACACCGTCGCGCCCGCCAGCGGGGGTCTGTTCGCCGGGGTGGGCAACGCCATGTTTGACGATGGCACCCGGAACATATACTGGGTCCAAAACCCCGACGTGTTGATCCCGACGGGTGCCGGCGCCCGGGCCGCCTTGAACTACGTGGGCGGCCGGGGCGGCGCGGCGGCGGTGCAATACGACGGCTCGGCCGGCGGCGGTCGGGTGGTGTATCTCGGTTTCCCCTTTGAAACCCTGATCTCGCCGGCCTCGCGCGTCGCTTACATGGCCCGGGCGCTGCGGTTCTTTAGTAAACCACCCCGGTTCGAGCAGATCACTTTGCAACCCGACCAACGGCCGCGCCTGACCCTGAGTGGAGAACCCGGCTTGACCTATCAGATCCAAGTTTCGAGCAACCTGACGCACTGGAACGTGTGGACCAATGTGCTCAACGCCAGCGGCACCGTATCTGTCGTGGACGCGCCGGTAACGGGCGCTTCCTCCCGCTTTTACCGCGTTCAACTCGCCCCCTGATTTGATGCGTTCGCTGTCCGTTCCAGTCTCGTTGGCAAATCCGACCACCGATGTAAATTGAAATAAATTTTTATCCGCGTATGAAACGAATCCTGATCTCACTCGTTCTGTTGGCCACCGCGTGTGGATGTCTGGCCGCCTTCGAACCGCCGCTGGTGCTGGAAGATCGTCTGGCCCCGTACGAACCCGGCTGGGAAGCGGCGTTGTCCCCCGACTGGGCCGAACCCATCCCCCCAGCGCCGGCCGAACCGGAGATTGCCGCGCAGGCTTTTGCCGCGCTCACGCCGGCGGCGCGCCAGCCGCAGGGCGCGTTGTCCGGGCGCATTGTCTATATGAACGGCGGGCACGGCTGGACCTACGATCCCAACTTCTCCCCGCCGTGGCGGCTGATGCGCTCCGCGCCTTTGCTGGAGATGAACGAGGATTACGGCAACGTGGATCAATTGAATTTCTTTGCCATGTATTGCTTCAACGCCGGGGCGGTGGTCGTGCCCTTCCGTCCGCTCGGGCAACAGACCAACGAGGTGGTGCTGGATAACGTGTCCCCGGGCGTCACGTTCCAAGGACCGTGGTCGGACAGTGTGTCCACAATTTTTTACGGCGCCCCCGGCGCGTTGCCCTATCGTTACGCCTCGTTGGCGGCGAGCGAAAGCGCCACCGCCACTTACACACCCAACATTCCGAGGGCCGGTTATTACCCGGTCTATACCTGGGCGCGGCATGGATCGGATCGCGGCGACCAGTTGTATCGCATCCGGCATACGGGCGGCGAAACCCAGGTGCGCATCCCCCATTACATGGTCGGCAACGGCTGGATTTATCTGGGCGAGTATTATTTTAACGCCGGCGCGAATGCGGCTTCGGGATCGGTTGTCATCAGCAACCTGCGCAGCACCTCCACGGGTTCGGTCGTCATTGCCGATGCCATCCGTTTCGGCAACGGCATGGGATCGGCGGACAATGGCGGGGGCGGTTCCAAATACCCGCGCGAAGACGAAAGCAACCGTTATTGGATCAAAAACAGCCTGGGACAGGGACAATCAGCCTCGCTCTACGACGGCTCCGGTAACGATGAGAGCGATAGTTGGTCCGCACCGCCCAAGATGACCGCCGAGATGAACCGGCAGGAGGCGGGCGACATCCATAAACGCATCCACATCGGTTTTCACTCGAACGCCGGCGGTGGCCGGGGTTCGATCGGTTTGATCACCGGCTATCCCACGCCGTATCAATCGGCCTTGGCGCAATTGATCGGCAAAGAAGTCAATGACGATCTGGTGGCCCTGGGATCGCCTCCGCTGGAAGTGCCGTGGTACAACCGCAGTTCCTTCACCTACAGCGGCGGCTACTCTGAGATTGATGGCCGGCTCTTTAATTACGAAATGGCGGCCACCATCATCGAGGTCGCGTTTCACGACAACGAAAACGACGCCAAACTGCTGCGCGATGCGAAGGCGCGCGCCGCCGTCGGCAAAGCCGCCATGCACGCGGTGGTCAAGTTCTTCCATCAATACGACACCAACAGCCCGGCGCCGCTGGCTTTTCTGCCGGAAGCCCCCACCAACCCGCGCGCCATCGCCGTCAACACCAACGGCCACATCACGCTTTCCTGGACTGCGCCCGTCAGTCTCGGCGGCAGTCAACCCCCCACCAATTACATCATCTACGTCTCCACCAACGGCTATGGCTTTGGCAATCCCATTTCAGTCGGCAACGTAATCAGCCGCACCCTCACGCATCTGCCGCCAAACGTGGATTATTATTTCCGCATCTCCGCGGCCAATGCCGGCGGCGAATCCATGCCTTCGGAAGTGGTGGGCTGCCGGGCCGCCTCGGTTGCCGGTGCGCCCAGGGTGTTGGTGGTCAACGCCTTTGACCGCTTCGATCGCGTCACGAATCCCCGGCAAAACGTCACCCGGCAGCCGTCGCCTTATGTCGCGCCCAACGCAAACGGGGTCATCGAACGGGTCTGGCCGCGCCGGGTGAATGCGTTTGATTACGTCGTGGCGCACGGCAAAGCGCTGGCGGCGAACGGACGGGCGTTTGATTCCTGTCAGAACGAAACCATCATCAACAACCAGGTGGCGCTCGCCAATTATCCCATCGTCATCTGGGCGTGCGGCAATGAATCCACCGCCGATAAAACCTTCAACAGCACCGAGCAAGCGCGGCTGACCGCCTACCTCAACAACGGAGGCGCGCTGTTTACGTCCGGCTCAGATATTGCCTACGACCTCGACCGGCCCTCCGGCCCGACCCCCGCCGACCGCAATTTCATCCGCACCCAGTTGCGGGCCATGTTCGCCAACGACAACACCGGGAGCTACACCGCCACGGCGGTAACCGGCGCCCTCTTTGCCGGGCGCGCCAGCGCCGGATTCGACAACGGCAGCGCGGGCATCTACTGGGTGCGCACCCCGGACGGGCTCACGCCCTACGGCGCCGGCGCGAAGGTGGCGTTGAATTACTCCGGCGGCTCCGGCGGGGCCGCCGCCATTCAATACGATGGCTCGGCCGGCGGCGGGCGCGTGGTGTTCTTCGGTTTCCCGTTTGAAACCATCACCAACCCGGCGCGCCGCACCGAGTACATGCAAAGCATCCTGAATTTCCTCGATCAATCCGCGCCGGTGGAACAGCCGCCGACGCTGGCGACGCCGCCGGGGAATCTGTCGGTGGTGGCGGGCTCGAACGCCACACTCACCGTCATGGCGTCCGGCACGGCGCCGTTGAGTTATCAATGGCGGTTTAACGGCGCCAATCTGGCCGGGGCCACCGCCAGCAGTTTCACCCGCGCCAACGCCCAGTTTGCCCATTCCGGTCTGTACCAGGTCGTTGTTTCCAACGCCTTTGGCGCGATCACCAGCAGCACCGCCCTGCTCACGGTGACGCTGCCGCCCACTTTGGAAAGGGTGTTCGCGGATAACTTTGACGCCAACACGGCGGCCAACTGGACCGTTAACCGTTCCTCCACCGACACCCGGGTGACGTTCAATTACAACTACGCCGCCGATGGCATTCCCGCCGCGCCCCACAGCAGCGGCACCACGCGGGGGGTGAAATTCGAGGCCAACATGGTCAACGGCACGGCCGCCGCCATCAACATTTCGCCGGTGGGCCGGAATTTCATGGGCGACTACCGGTTGCGCTTTGACATGTGGATCAACGCCAACGGGCCGTTCCCCCTGGGCGGAAACGGGTCCACGGAACATTTGACCGCGGGCGTCGCCACTGCCGGCAACCGGGTGCAATGGACCGGCGCCGGCAGCACGGCGGACGGTCACTGGTTCGCGGTGGACGGCGAGGGACAGGCGTCCGACACCTCCACCACGGCGATGAATGACTTTGACGCCTTCAGCGGCACCACGCGGCATGCGGCGGAATCCGGGGTGTTCGCGGCGGGGGTGGCGAACAACACGCGCGGCAACGGCCACAGTTATTACGCGACCCCATTCCCCGGCGGCCAGACCGCGCCCGCATGGCAGCAATCCACCTATGCCCAACAGACCGGCGGATTGGCGGTGGGCACGGTGGGCCTGGCCTGGCGGGAGGTGATCATCACCAAACGCGGTCGCACGGTGGAATGGTTCATCAACGGACTGAAAATTGCGACGATCAATGAAGCCACTTTCACGGGCAACAACATCTTTGTCGGCTATTGGGATTCCTTCGATTCCCTCTCGGACAACGCGGCGTTGAGCTTCGGCTTGGTGGACAATATCCAAGTGGAACGGTATGTGACCAATACCCCGCCCTACCTGATGAGCCATCCGCTCAGCCAGACGGTGACGCAGGGGAACAACGTGATGCTGACCGCACTCGCGGGCGGCACGGCACCTTTGACCTATCAATGGCGGCAAAACGGGGTGAACCTCGCGGGCGCCACAGCAAGCAGTCTCACTTGGAACGATGTGCAAATCACGCACAGCGGGAACTACGCCCTGGTGGTCAGCAATGTGGCCGGCAGCGTCACCAGCGCCGTGGCCACGCTCACGGTGGTGGCACCGCCCACGATCAGCACGCCGCCCCAGAGTCAAACGGTCCCGACCGGCGGCAACGTCACCTTCCACGTGGTGGCCAACGGCACCCCGCCTCTGAGTTATCAGTGGCAGTTTGACGGCCAGAACATCGCCGGCGCCACGCAAAGCAGTTATTCGTTGACCAGCGCGCAGCCGGGCGACGCGGGCACCTACACGGTCGGCGTCACCAACGCGATCGGCGGCGTGCTCAGCGCCGGCGCGGTGCTGACGGTGCAGCCGCCGGTGCCGCTGCAATTTGTCGGCACGCACATCGAGCCGAACGGCGGCCTGCAATTGGCGATGAGCGGCGATCCCGGGGTTTACGTGGTGGAATACTCATCCACGCTGACCAACTGGAATTTCCTGGCGCAGTTGACCAACGTAACCGGCAACTTCGTGTTCACCGATGCACCAATCACCAACCAACCGGTCCGCTTCTACCGCGTGCGCCCGGCCCCGTAAATCCGCAACATGAACGTCACGGTCCGGCGACAATCACGGCCGTATCGCACGGTCACCTTTGACCGCGCGACGAACACCGTCCACCTGATCGAGCAACGGCGGTTGCCGCACGCGTTCGAGATCGTGGCCTGCCGCGATTATCGGGAGACCGCCGCCGCCATTCGCGACATGGTGGTACGCGGAGCGCCCGCCATTGCGGCAACCGCCGCCTACGGTCTGGCGCAGGGCGCCGGCGCCTTTTCCGGGCGCGGCCTGCGGGCATTTCAACGGCATCTCGACCGCGTGTTCGACACCCTCGCCGCCGCGCGGCCCACGGCGGTGGATCCGGTCAACGCCCTGACGGAAGTCCGGACCGCCCTCGCGGCGGGCGCGGGTGTCGCCGAACAACAATCGCTGGCCTCGGCGGC
>Ga0255342_1002809_pt1 | contig 20797 bp, 19 predicted proteins | sample wastewater_treat_3_FD_192416 | JGI IMG/M metagenome (GOLD analysis project Ga0255342, IMG submission 192416) | Wastewater microbial communities from Lulu Island WWTP, Vancouver, Canada - plant14 | ecosystem: Engineered > WWTP > Wastewater > Unclassified | place: Canada: Vancouver, British...
AAGAATGACGAGAAGTGGGCCGCTGAGTATAAGGAGCTTTCTGAGCTGCTGACTCCGCAGGAGTACGCTCAGGCTCGTTCAACAGTCAATGATGCGTTCTACACCAGCCCGACTGTTATAGAACGACAAAATGGATATAAAAGTGTTTTCAAATAATTGCCCTGATAATCACATCAGGGCATTATGTTTGTCGGCAAGCTCTTTGTCGATTAGCTTGTAATAGATGTGAATCTCTCTCGGACGGCTCTTATCGTCCTTGTTGAGATCATCTACGGTCACATATTCGATAAGGTCAAGGCACATCTGGCGTGTAAGCTCAGTCGCTCCTGCATAGCTTTTCAGACGGGCAATAAATTCGTCAACGTCCTTTTCGTCCTGCTGCTGCATTTCGGAGCGTTTCTTGTATTCAGCACACTCAGCCTGCAAAGACTTCTTTTCAGCCTGATACTTTTCAAGCAGGCTGATACATACTTCTTCGGGGATCTTACCGATAACCTTATCTTCATAGACGGTCTGGATCAGGTTGTCAAGCTCTGCAATACGACTTGTAGCTTTCTGCATACGCTTTTTATCGGAACTGTTCTGAGCATCAAGCACACCGTGCTTGCGTTTCAGAAATTCTTCCTTTGCCTTTTCCTCGTCAGTGGCTTTCTCAATCATATCCTGAATATCCATAAGGATATACTGCTCGATCAGCGGGCGACGGATATAATGTGTCGTGCAACAGCCCTTGCCGAAGCGATTATGATAACCGCACATATAAGCCATATACTTGCGGTTGGCTGAACCGACCTGACGCATTTTGCTCCCACAGCTATCACAGTACAGAAGTCCTGAAAGCGGAGCTAACTCACCGATCTTGTCTCGCTTGCCACGGCTCACCGAAGCCTCGATCTCACGGACTTTTTCCCACAGCTCCATAGTAATGATAGGCTCATGATTGTTTTCACGCATAAGCCATTCAGATGAATCTTTGCGTATCCTCTTGTGATTCTTATAGCTCACAGTAGTTGTTTTCATCAGTGCAAGCGTACCGATATAGATCGGATTGCCGAGAATACGAAGTACTATCGAAGAACTCCAGAGATGTACTGAAGCGTGGGGATTTACCTTGTTTTCACGCTGATACAGATAGTCCATAGGTGTTGGTATCTGTTCTGCATTAAGTGCATCAGCAATCTGTTTAGGCTTTTTGCCTTCTGCCCTCATCTCAAAGATACGGCGGATAACAGGTGCAGCCTGCGGATCAATAACAGGAGTGTTCTTCTCATCATCGCCTTTGAAATATCCGTAGGCACAGTATGTTGTGCGATACTTTCCGGCTTTTGCATTTGAGTTGATAACAGCTCTCAGCTTCTTGGAAGTATTGGCGGCGTGCCATTCGTTAAAGACATTCATGATCGGCATCATATCCATTCCCGTGCTTTCCGAATTAGCTGTATCAACATTATCGGTCAGTGCGATAAAACGGATATTGTACATCGGGAATATGTAGTCCGTGTATTGACCTACCTGGATATAATTACGCCCGAAACGGCTCAGATCCTTGCAGAGTATCAGATTGATCCTGCCGTTCTTGGCATCATCGAGCATTCTCTGCACACCTGGGCGATCAAACGTAGTGCCAGAAATTCCGTCATCGACGTACTCATCATAGAGCGTCCAGCCCTGTTCGCTGATGTAGTTGGTGAGAATCTTACGCTGATTCTCAATCGAGAGAGACTCTCCGGCTCTCTCGTCCTCGTTTGAAAGGCGGAGATACATTCCCACCTTGTATTCATTCTGCTTTGGTATCATTACTACTCCTTTCCTCCAAAGCAGCTTTAATCAACATTACAGTAAATAGTATAGCGCGCAATGCCGAAAAAAGCAAGTACTTATGGAAAAATTTTTCAGGTTGTCTGAGGTGTACGGTTCATCGCCATAACTTCGGAAAACGCTCTTTCAAAAGCGTTGCGATACAGCACTTCACTGAGGTCTTTATCACCGCAGAAGTGCCGGACGATAACACATCTCTCTTTACCGACCTGGTACTCACGTCTTTCGGTTTTGCAGTTTTTATACTGCTCGTTCATTGCCTGCATTGTCTTGCCGTTTACTGCCTTCTCTCTGTCTGCGGCAGTGTTGTTATTATTCATAGCTTGTTACTCCTTTAGCTTGTCTTTCTCTACGCTTATAGAGCGAGGGGATCGCTTTCTCTATCTGCCCCTCTTTTTTGTTTGTGGTCTTATGATGACAGCCGTGCGGAACGGCAGAGCCGTCCCATATCACAGCTATCATTTTATGTTAGGATTCAGGTTTTGTTGTCAGCATCATAGCATCTCTCAGCTCGTGCTGCATCGTGTAAGTATCACAGCCCCAGTTATCCGCATACCGCTTGCAGACGGCAAGCTGAATATCCACAGGTCTGCGGCGGAGCGTACCCTCTGTCATACGCAGGAGTTTTGCCACCACAGGGATAAAGAACAGATAGTCTTTATTCCTGCGATGTTCCTCGATCTCACGGCGAATATCCGCACACTTATCAGAGGTAAGATTTTCAATGATCTCATCAACAGACTCCTTGTAATCACCATCATAATCGAAGATGATACTCTCCTCATCGTAGCGCCCCTTGAAAGGCACTCTGCTTGCAGTGAGGGCAACCGTTATCTGCTGTCCCTTATCCGTGGACAGGATAACATATTCTTTATTGATACAATCATAATCGTTACCGATATGATAGATGTAATCACTCATTCAAAGCCCCCTCACTCATGTTATTACGGGGAAAACTGCTGTGCTTGACCGCAGTATCACTGACCGTGGAAGTGCTGTCAGTATCATCATCAGACTGCTCACCCTCACGGAGCTTTTCAAGCTGATCATGCTCACGCTCGATAGCGGAGAACAGGTCTTTGCCACTCAACTTATACTTGTTGGCAAGAGCCGTCAGGTAGAGCTTGTTGTACTCCTCCATTTCCTTGTCGAGCTGCTTCTGCTCCTCAGCGATCGTTGCCTGTCGCTTAGCGATCTTCTTTTCGAGTTTCGCCAGCTTGTCAGCGATAGAAGTCGTAGCCATATCATCACCACCATTCTGAAATTTTAGTCGAGCTGATACCTCAGCCCCATACTAAAATTATAGCGCACTTTCGGGGTGAAAGTCTATTCGCAGTGCGCATGAACTTGAGTGCGCCATAAAACTTTTCTTATCGTGAAATTGTTATGGGGAATTTTGAAACGGGCATAAAAAATGCAGAGCTGATGTTGCTCTGCATAGTTGTGGGATATTCAGTTGTAATCAGAGTGATTGAATGTAGTGATCTATTGTCTCATAAAATCTGTCCTTTATACCTGAAAAAGAAAAATCAGTTTGCTTTGCCTTGCTCGTATTCAAGGTTGCATATTCAGGATAACCGTTATACGGTGCTGGTGTTCCATCTGGCGTAATGATTGCTTTTTTATTGAGCTTTTCTTCAATATAACAAATCATTTCCCTGAGTGAGATGTCACCGTCTGAACAGCCGTTAATTGCTCCCGATATTTCTGTATCAACTAAATGCGATAAGAATAATCCAGCATCGTTCTCATGGATAAAACTAATTCTCGAATCCATATCATCTATAAACATCGGCGTTTCGTTCTGTATGCACTCAATGTAAAAATATAGTCGTTTCGTATAGTCAGTGTTGCCGATAACAACGGGATAACGAACAGCTATATAATTCTGGTCAGAAAACTGCTGGACAACAGCACATTCCGCCTGCCGTTTTACCTCTGCATAATCATAATCGGAACGCTCACACCATTTGAGAGAATATCTCTCTGCCGAGAAATCTTCTTCACTTGTATTGGCGTGAATATCCTTGTAGACCGCCGAGCTTGACATCAGAATATATTTTCCGCAACGAACATGATCTAAAAGCCGTTTCACATCATTTGAGGAGTAAGCAATCTTATCAATTATGACATCATAATACTTTCCGTTGAACGATTTGATGATACTGTTTTCGTCAGCCTTGTCAAATATAATTCTTGAAACTAAATCACCATAGAGGTCAATTGTTTTTCCTCTTGTAGCGATTGTGATAGTATGCCCCTTGCCAATCAGATCGTTTGTCATAGGAATACCAAAATATCTTGTACCGCCAATAATCAGAATATTCATAAAAAGCTCCAAAAGTTGTATTTTACGGAGCAAGCCAACTACTTGCTTCTGTTCCTAAATTATACCACACCGCCCCCGAAAAAGCAATCCCATTTTCGAGAAAAGCGCCCTCCAAAATCACCGTCATCATCAACAGAAATCCCATGTTGAAACTATGCAAGAGGGAGAATCGCCATGAACAAACTGTAAACTTTTCAGGAAATCATGCCCGAAACCTCAAATTTCACGGTAGATAAGTAGAGGGGTATTTTCATGGGCGGTCATATGGGCAGAAATTTGAATGTAACGATAAGCATATCGACATTCAAAATCGGCTCAGGGAGAGCCGAGAAAATAGTTTCACCAGACCGCCGCCCACCCAGCATCATAACTGCGCCGAACCCCGTTAAAATACCCTTAGAGCCGTGCGGATACAGAGAAAAGTCGCATAGCTCCAATCACGCAGAACCGTGAAAAGGTGCCGTAGAACGGCGAAAAACAAGTGAGGGCGTGGAACGCCCGATCAATTTTCACAAGCACGGTATAAAGTATTACGATTATGGAAAATCGTAAACTTTATACGGCTTGTCAGGGGAAAATTCCCCTAAGACCCCTGAGAGGTCGGCACAGCCGACCGAGATACAGAAAGGAGACACAATGTCAATATTCAAAAAATCAGGCGAGGGCTTCCTTGCAAAGCTGTTCAAGCACAAGCAGGTGGAGGAGCTTGCGGAGGAACTTGCCCACACTTATGCGGACGAAATGCAGGCGGATATGCTGTCCGATAATCCCGAAACAGATACCGCCGAGGACACCGCAGCCGAGCCTGTCCCAATGCTCGAAGTCACGGAAACAGGAGAGGTTGACTTCACAGAACCGCCCGAAACCATCGAGGGCGAATCACCACCGCAGGAAACTGAGCCGAGTGAAGTACGCAAGCACCTTATCACATTCCGAGTGAACGATATGGAACTTGAAGCGATCAACCGCCGATATGCTGAAACATCATTCAGAAGCAGGGGCGATTTTTGCAGATATTCTGCTCTCACCGTGATGAATGTTGAGGAAGATACCGAGGACATCAAGCAGATAGCACGGTACATATCTTCAATCTCCAATTCGTTCAATCAGGTAGCCCACCGTATCAACAAAGGCGGTAAACTTTACGATGAAGATATTGCCGATATGAAAGAGAGGTTAGAGGAAGTTTGGCAGTTACTCGTATCCATACGATCCACACGGGAACATACGGTGCAATTGCTTATATCTGCAACCCAGACAAAACCGCAGACGGCAAATATGTTGTTAGCAACTTGTGCGTATCTACTCCATGTGGAGCATCAGAACAGTTTAGGAATATCAGGCAGACAGTCGGCACAGGACGAAGCCGAAGTGAATGCCAGCACATAATACAATCGTTCGCCCCCGGAGAGGTAACTCCCGAACGGGCTTTGCTTATCGGACAGGAACTTTGCAAGGCACTTTTTAATGATGAATACCAGTATGTTTTAGCCGTCCATTGCGACCACGAACATATCCACAATCACATCATCGTGAACAATGTGAACTTCTATACAGGACACACTTTTGAAACCGAGCATAATCAGGGAAAGATACCCGACCGTGCGTGGAGCAAACTCCGCACGATTTCGGACGAACTATGCAGGAAACATGGACTTTCTATCATCGAAAATCCGCATCTTTCAAAGGGCAAGAGCCATTGGGAATGGGAGCTTGACAAGCAAAATCTTTCGTGGAAAGAACAGCTTAAAAGAGCCATTGACGAGGTTATCAAGGTCAGCGAGGACTTTGAGGATTTCCTGCAAAAGTGTACGGATTTCGGCATACTTGTAGACTACAATCCCGACCACAAGATAGACCTGAAATTCATGCTTGCGGAGCAGAAAGAGCGTAATCCGAGGGCGAAGTTTACCCGTGCGAAAACGCTGGGCTACTTCTATGAGAGCAAACAGATAGCACAGCGCATCATAAGCTACAAGTATCAGATGTCGCACAGCCCGAAAGCAAAGATCATTCGCACCACCGCAGAGAGATTTCAGCAGTCTCAGGGCTTGCAGAACTGGGCAGACCGTGAGAATATGAAGGTGGTAAGCAAGGCACTCAACGAGATGAACGCAAGCAACTCCACCCTCGAAGAATTGGAGAGTGCAGCTCATAAGGCTCTTGCGAAGTTCACCGTTATGTCAACTCCGCAAATGACCATGAGCCGTCGTATTCATGAATTGGAGGAGCAAATTCCGGCTATCGAGAAGTATCATGAATTTGTGGAGTATCACAAGAAATACACTTCTCTGGAGGGCAAGGAAAAAACCAAGTACAAGAGCGATTTTTGCCACGAGCTTGACGAGTATAATAAGGCTTACAAGAAGCTGATCGAGCTGTTTCCCGACGGTCATATACCGAAACTCAGCAAGCTGAAAACGGAGCTTGAAAATACCCGAAAAGAATATGCCGAGCTAAGTGCGGAGCGTACCACATATAAGAAAGAAGCGGACAGGCTTTCAAGGCTTGCACAGCAGAAGCGTGACAGTCAGAGGACTGTAAAACGCTATTTACAGAACGAACAGGCTGCCAAGAGAAAGAAAGGACAGCTTGAATAAAGAAAGGAAGTTTTTATGAGTAAAATCGGATATATCAGAGTATCCACAGAACATCAGGAGACAGCAAGACAGCAGGAGATCATGGACAGCTATCAGGTTGACCGCATCTTCTCCGAGAAGGTGTCAGGAGCAAACGCAGACCGTCCTCAGCTCAGAGCAATGCTTGACTATGTGCGTGAGGGTGATACCCTCTATATTGAGAGTATCAGCCGTCTGGGACGTTCCACGAAAGATTTGCTGAGCATCATCGAAACCCTCACCGAAAAGGGCGTGACGCTGGTCAGCCACAAGGAGAACATCGACACCGACACACCATCAGGCAAATTTATGTTGACCGTGTTCGCAGCTCTGTCACAGTTAGAGCGTGAGCAACTCAAACAGCGACAGCGTGAAGGCATCGAAATCGCTAAGGCGCAGGGCAAGTACACAGGCAGAAAGCCCATTGAGATTGACTGGACTAAGTTCGGGCAGCTCTATGGGGAATGGAAGTCGAAGAACATCACGGGCAGAGACTTTATGCGTAGAATGGGGTTGTCGGCTAATACCTTCTATCGCCGTGTGCGTGAGTATGAAGCGGAACACGGCATTACCGAGCCTGTTCCTGCCTGATACAGCATATTGCACCGGGGATTTTTATAATATTGCTGCGCCCTGCACAATTATTATTACAATTACTCCGCAGGGCTGGACTCCTGCCTTTTCATGGGATATAATGTATCTAAACTAAATCACAGGAGGTATACAGTTATGTTAAAGACACCTGAATTGGCAATGCCGAGAACACGCAAGGTCACTACCGTATGCAACGGCAAACGTGAGGTCTGGTCCGACTATGAGGAGGCAAAGGCATATTTCCTTGAAATGATGATGACCGTCGAGGGCGAGGAGCGTGACCGAGCAGAGTGCGTATACATTCAGCTACTTCACGGACTTGACGAGTGCAGCGATGAGGACGAATAATCAGCAGGGCGAGTTGTTTCGGCAGCTCGCTCTTGCTATGCCCTCTGGCGATCAGAAATGCCCCTCACAGCCGTCCGAGCCTGCGGAGCGGAAAAGATACCGTCTGAAAAGAACAGCCCTGAGAAATGCTTGTATTGCAAATCTCAGGGCTTGTCTGTTATTCAGTTCCATTAGGGTATCCACTGATTTCGGCGCGCGCCATAATCATAATATCAACTTATGCGGAACGGAAAGTGAGTGTGCCAGTAGGCTATGGTTCAATGGGAGATAATTGCCAATCCTTTCAAGCTGGCTAATAGGTAAGCATCTTTGTTGGTGTCTTTAATTTTGAGCCTTTTCAGAACACTGTCTTCTGTTTCTGGACTCCAATAAATTTTCAAATCATTTTTTGCACGAGTTATTGCTGTATAAAAAATATTATGAGTTATTCTTTCTTCGACTTCATTTGATATTACTATCTTAACGGAATCATATTCTAATCCCTGTGCTTTATGAATTGAAACCGCATAAGCAACTTGGAACGGTATAACAGTTGAATCATCGTCATCGTCATCTTCGTCAGTATTACGATATTTATTTACGCTGAATGATATAATAGAATTTCCTGACTCTGAAAGTCCCAACAAATTGAAAGAATACTTTGAAGCTTCTAATTCATTTATTGTTATGTCAAGTTCTATTTCAAATGTGATTTTACTTTCTTCTACATGAATATCGACTATCTTGCCTTTTGAGTTATTATGTATTAACGGCGCAAACACGTTTGATTCATTAAACAAAATCGGATCATCAACTTTATAAGTGTTGATTCCCCATATGACAGATTTATTTGGATTGCTGTTTTGAAGAAAGCGGTTAATATTGTTAATGCCATATAATCCATCATAGTTTAAGCATAGAATGATTTCATTATCTTGCTGTCTTTCAAATATTGATTCATCAAGCCGAGCGACATATCCGTTCTTAACAAGAGGTTCTAAAATAGCATCATCAAGACTGCGTACACGATCCCATACAGTTAAAAGCTCCTTATTCTCAGTTCTGTAAGGGTATTTCAATTCAAAGACCGAGGATTTAGGGATAAACTTTTGTGCTATGCTGAACCAATTTCCAAAATAAATAGACTCAATCTGATATACATCTCCGACTAAGACAAGCAGTTGAAATTTGGCTTTTGTTAAGACCTTTCTCATATCAGCATTGCTCACAGTGCTGCACTCGTCAATTATCAGAACATCACAATCTGTTTCCAGATTTTTATGTGACAAGAATTTTTTTATTGTAAAGAATGAACTGTTTTCTACAGTTACTTTTCTGCGTAAGTTATCTACCGCCGGATGTGTATTTGCTAAAAAGAACTTGCTGCTCGACGACCAGAAATTGGATATATGCCTTATCAGAGTTGATTTACCCGTACCAGCCGAACCATATATAAATGCAACATGAGAGCCTGCAAACATATTTTGAAGGATCGTTTTTTTATATTCATCATCAATAATGTATGACGAACGTGTAAGCCATGAATTTACAGAGGCAGTATATTGATCTACACCGGATTGGGAGAGTTGCTGTAATTCTTTTATTATTTCTTCACTATCAAGCACATACTGGTCTATATATAAGTGATTTTTATACTTTTGAATTCTACGACCTGTATGCTTGTAGTAAAGACGTGTGTTATACTCTTGGATTAATTCATCTATGTTTTCAAAACGCTCCAATTCATCGCTTACAGTGAATAGTTTCCCTTCAATTTCTGTATTGTTTCGTATAAATCTTGCTAAAAATTCATGTTCTCTGCCATCGGGTGAGATGCATTCAAATAAATCATATAATCTTGGATTATGGTTGTACAAAGATGAACAATACGGCATCTGATCAAACGGAATGCACTCAAACCGTAAGTAAAGATTCGATAATACATAGCATTGCTCATGATTCCTTTGCCGCTTTATAATAGAATTATTCATATTATGAAGTAGATACCGAATAACATTTGCTCCGTTATCATCATTCAATATAATAACACGAGATTTGTCTAAGAACTTAGTAATGATAGTAGATTGAGCGTTTATTGTTAGCTGGGCTTTTATTTTATCGTAGTAGCTCTGATTGCAACATACAAGTTCAGTAAGCGACATTCCGCTATATTTCAAAAATTGCATTAAGTTATTATATTCATTGGTTGCAGAAAATTTTTGAGCAGGACCGAATATACAGGAATAATTGGAAAATTCACATGGTCTTATAGAGACTTGCCATTCATCTATGACAAGTATTTCCATTGCTTTATCAAAAACAAAAATATTATCACTATGAATGGAGAATTTAACAGCATAATTTTTCATAATATCCTGCTTTGTAAAAGCAATGACACGATTGATTTTATTTGCCTTACTCATTGTTGCCGTAAATGTTACTTCGTAATATATTTGATGATTTACAAAGAACGGCTTTATTTTTTCAATGTAGCATCGGTCATTATAAACCACAGAGCGACTATATTGGCTTGGCTTTTCAATTCGATCCGAAATCTTCAAGTAATAATCAGAGATTTCTGTATCAGTATTTAATGGGTATTCATCTATATTATTCAGTACATCAAGGTTGTATTCATTTTTAAGATAGACCTTTATTCTTAATAGGTATTCGTAGTATTTAAGCATCAACCTTTCTGAACCGTCTTTGTCGATTGTATAATGGGACACGGATTTTTGCAACATATTGTGGAATTTGCCAAGAAACCGCAAATTACCTCGTGATTGAAGATCTTGTAAGGCTTTTTTTCTTAAATCATAGTCGTTAGGATTGATATCACCTTTGCCAGCATAGGCTTTCATTGCGATATATTCGACGAAATTTCTAAGTTGACTTAAAATGTTCTGACTTAAGAGTCCTCGATTTGTTATGTCAAAAGAATCGATGTTGTCACATATAACCTGATCCGTATCAAAAATAGCCTTATCTATTTTTAACATTATTAGCCTCCTAAACGATAATTTACAGCACCAGCTCAAGCTGTTGTACGACTATTGGTTCACGCAGTTCGATTTTCCTGATGAGAACGGCAAGCCGTATCGGGCTTCGGGTGGTGCTATGGTGTGGAATGAGCAGTTGAAGTGTGAAACACCACATGATTGGAGCATAGGGACTGTTAGCGATTGTGTAGCGAAAATATCAACTGGCTTAAATCCACGAGATAATTTCGTACTCGGCAATGGTAGCATAAGTTACATAACTGTAAAAAACCTTACCACAACAGGTAGTTTGGATTTTTCAGGGTGTGACATGATAGATGAAGAAGCAAGAGCTATTGTCCACAGAAGATCGGATATTAGTGTTGGAGACATTCTTTTTGCAAGTATAGCACCTTTAGGAAGATGCTATCTTATTCAGCAAGAGCCTACCGATTGGGATATAAACGAATCTGTGTTTTCTATCAGAAGTAAAACAGATAAGATTACCCCCGAATACTTATATCTTTTCTTCCAAAGCGATAGCTTCATACAGAAAGCAACAAATACTTCGACAGGGAGTATTTTCAAGGGCATACGCATAAACACCTTGCTCGATACCAAAATGATTATTCCCGAATTGCAAGTGTGTAGGAGCTTTACAAGTGCAATAAAGCCACTTTTGGCTGAGATCAATAACAATTCTGCTGAAACAGCAAGACTAACTGCTCTCCGTGACTGGCTTCTGCCAATGCTGATGAACGGTCAAGCCACCATATCCGATTGATACGATAAATTATCGTTTATCCTCTTATTGCATTGTATTTTTTTATCAATTTTGAACAGCACATCAGTTATTCTATCTTGTTGCTGCTTATCAGGAATAGGGATAATAATATCCTGAAATGTGCTTTTGCTGAGAATAGGTGTTCGTGTAACCGATGCTATTGAGAATAAGTAGTCTTTTTTTGTAAGTAACCAGTAGTACACATAATAGGGATTATATCCTTGCTTAAAATGGGTTATGGAATTTATCTGCTGGTTAGTTACGCATTTTTCGTGGCAGATTGCCACATTCCCCATATCCCAACCTATGCACCCTACTAAAACACTTGTTCCCTCTATGGAATTGCTTTTAACTGTTCTTAGACCTTTTTCAGTAATATGTTTTTCAGAGTCTGTGATTTCAAAGCCTTCGTGTAATTCGGTTGGTGATATAAACATATATCCATCACCGTAGTTGGCTTTATCGCTTGTGGGCGGAGTTTTGCCGGTGACTATATCACCTATATCCGACAGCTTTTTCGGCTTGTATTCTAACATAACTATCACCTATCCTATATACTTCCTATGGGCAATCTTTACATTGCTCTGTTTCACCATAGCATATTGCAATGTGGTATCTATCCGCCTATGACCGAGTAACTGTTGAAGCTGCTCGATAGGCATACCCTTGTCGATAGCCATAGTAGCCAATGTACGCCTGAATTTGTGAGGGTGTGCTTTCTGAATGTTCAGGCGTTTACCGATTTTTCTGATTCTTACTTCCACACCGCCGATATTAAGGCGTTTGTGCGGAGCTTTCAACGATACGAAAAGAGCTTCATTATCGTCCGTTCTGCTGTCAAGATACTGCTTCAAATGCAGTTTGGTACGGGCATCAAAATAGACAATACGCTCTTTATTGCCCTTGCCGAGAACAACGCACTCACGCTCCTCAAAATCAATATCGGAACGATTCAGCAATACAAGCTCTCCGACACGCATACCTGTTGAAGCGAGCATATCAATAAGCGCCAAATCACGCAATTCTGAGCAATCGTCACGCATTTGCTCCAATGCTTCATCGGTATAGGTATCCTTGATCGTACTTGCGGTCTTGATCTTATGTATCCTGCGAACAGGGCTTTTCATAATATAGTTTTCTTCTTCGAGCCAAGAGAAAAAGCTCGATAATATGCGCCGTATGTTATCTATTGTCACACGGCTTGAATTATTTTCTTCCTGATAGCTTGTCAGGTACTTTCTTAAATCATCAGTATCAATGTGCTTTATCTGCTTACCGACAGCGCCGAGCATATTGGTAATGGTCTTTTGATAGTATTTCAGCGATTTCTCCGAACAGCCCTCTATCCGCTTAGACGAAATGAACGATCCGACGATCTTATCGTTACTATCTTCTTCTGTCTTATCGCAAGATACCGCAGTAATGCCAAAGAAAGCAATATCCAACACTTCCGATAGCTGTTCGAGCTGAAAATTATCCAACACTGACAGCATTTTCTGCATAATTTCGTTTTTGATCTCCTGTATCATAGTCAATTCTCCTTAGAATAAAATTCAAGAGAACGACTCCCAACGGCAGTCCCTTTTTATAGCTTCCGCCGTTGGAGGAAGATAAGGTTTTGTATTATAAACGATAATTTATCGTATCAGTCTGATATGGTAGCCTGACCGTTCATCAGCATTGGCAGAAGCCAGTCACGGAGAGATGATAAGCTATTAGCTTCATGAACATTTCTGCAAATTATATCACGAATGTTTGTTTGATTGAATAGAGCAACAACTTTTGGGGAATATGGTATTTTGTATGAAAGAATGCTATCGCTACTTACAACTGGCATTTTAGTGCCTGTTGATACTGTAAGAGCATAGTCGAAGAAGCTATCACGACATAATGTAAACAAAGCAAAGTTATAATCCTGTTCCAACTTTACACGATATGAGTGAACTGTTCCTGCAACCACTCCATCACAAGGAGCTATACCGGCTTTTTTTAAGTATGGTCTAATACTTCCGAAAAGAATATCGCCTTCATGCATAATGAACAGATTGGTTGTGAATTGATCACTTGAATTAAGTTTTTGCAAAGATATTGAGGCAGAGGGCATAACGCTAAGGTCAATAGTCGGTTCTATTCCGCTATAATCAAAGCTATCATTGTTCTTTATAAGTAAATCTCCAAGTGATTTACATTCCCACCCAAGAGGAATTTCACGTTGTAGTTCAGCATTCCACACCATAGCACCGCCCGAAGCTCGATACGGATTGCCGTTCTCATCGGGAAAATCAAACTGAGTGAACCAATAGTCGTACAACAGCTTGAGTTGGTGCTGTAAATTATCGTTTATCTTTTTGTTGCATTGTATCTTTTTCTCTATGTTGTAGAGAAAATCGCCTATTTTGATCTGTTCTTCATAGTCGGGAAGATACAAGTCGAGGAACGAAAATATATCCTCATTAAAACTCGCACGGAGTGTCATGATCGTTTTTGCATTGATTACTTTTCTGAAATATTCGCTCCTAAGAAAGAACGCCATGTATTTATCATAAGCAACACCAGTAGTTTTAGGTCTAAGTCTTTTAACAAAACCGCTGAATGTTGCTTTAGGGTAGTCCTTTAAGACAACACAGCTCATTGCAAGCTCATCAACTGTTTCACTTGTCCTTGTAATCAGAATATCGCCTTTTTTAACGGAGCATTTCTCTTGATCAACAGCAGAGGTGTCCATAAGGTCAGGTAATTCATCAGGAAGAAAATAATTATTGAAAACGGTGCTGAAAGAAACAAACGGCGCACCATGTCCAGCCTGTTCCTTAGTTGAGGATATACCTGATGATATATCATACAAGTCAGAAAAGGCGTATTTATGTAGTTTACTCATACTTCACCTTGCCTAACTGCTTCATAATCTCAGCTTGTAGAGCATTACCTTCATCGAAGAATGATTGCAGCTCAGTCTTGAATGCCGACATTTTAGCTTCAAATTCCTCTTGCGTAAGCTCAACATACTCTATCTTGACATCAAAATACTGTCCTGCTGCGAGAGAATACTTCTTTGCGATTATTTCCTCATAGGTGACTGCCACCGAGAAATCGTCCACAGCTTCTTTGTTGCGGAATGTTGTGATGATCTTCTCTATCTCCTCTGGGCGAAGCCTGCGCTTCTGATTGTTGCCGTCCTTGTATTCCTCGCCGAGCTTTGAAGCGTCGATCAATACAACTTTGTCTGCCGTTCGTGAATTATCGAAGAACAGAACGGAAACATTAGTGCCAGTGTTCGCAAAAACGTTAGAGGGCATACTTACTGCACCATAAACGATATGATCGTCAACGAGCTTCTTGAGGACAGCACCCTCGACACTGCTCTTTGCAGTCAGAAATCCCGTAGGTACAACGATAGCGCCCTTACCTGTCTTTTTCAGAGAGTTTACAACGTGCTGAATGAAGCAAGTGTAGATAGCCATACTCTCTTTTTTCTTTGCAGGGACTTTCGGAACGCCAGCCCAAAATCTTGCAGGCATTGCAGCGATTTTCTCCCTGGTATCGGAGAAATCCATTTTGAAAGGCGGATTGGATACCACATAATCAAAAGTTCTGAGGGATTGACCGTCATCGCTCTTATGGTACGGAGCAACAAGTGTATCGCCCTGGATAGCGTGATCGAGCGAAGATACAAGCCCGTTCAGTATCAGATTAAGTTTCAGCATCTTGTTACTGCGCTGAGAAATATCCTGAGCGAAGATAGTACACCTGTCCTCACCGATCTGATGACCGAGCGCCATTAACAGCGTACCCGTACCTGCGGACGGATCGTAGCACTCTATGTTATGCAAGTCGGCATCATCACCGACCAAAAGCCTTGCCATAATGGTAGCTATAGCGTGTGGAGTATAGTATTCTGCATACTTACCACCGCCTGCGGTATTGTAATCCTTGATAAGATACTCAAAGATAGCGGCAAAGAAGTCATAATGCTCCGAGAATGTTTCCTCAAAGGAGAAGTTTACGAGCTTGTCCACCAACGCACGGGCAAACGGCGCTCTCTGAGCTTCATCGGTAACGTATTGAGTGAGCCGTTCAAACAGCGGGATTTTGGTGTTCTGAGTGGTCTGAGTGGAGAATATATCTATATTCTTATCTGCTATGTCGATCATTGTCTGGTCGAATATAAGGTCAAAATCGCCCTTTGCCTGCTGATTCCACAGGTGAGAGATAAGGTGTTCGGGATTAAGCCGAGGAATATCGGGATTCATCGTGTCGAACAAGTCCTCACGTTCATCTTCCGACAGCTCCGAATAAGCGATCTCCCACTTTTCAGCCTTAGCGATACGCTCATCGAGCTTCTTGATCTCATAGCCAAATTTATCATTCAGGTACTTATACAGGAATACCTGAGTAATGATTTTATACTCGTTTCCGTCATTGCCCATACCATAGGTCTGGCAAGTCGATTTCAGTGAGTCGATAAGTGCTATTGTTTTTTCTTTTATCTGCAAATCCATTGTTTACTACTCCTAATCATTAAGCTGAGGGATATGTCGCATTGTACTGGCTAAGGTACTGAGAGGAAATTCTTGTCTGAATAAACACTCTGTCCTCTCTGGTCCCTCTAATACCCAATGTATCCATACCGTGCTTAATTTGCGACATTACAGTCTGCTCAAAATAAGCGTCTTTTTTGAGAATATCGTTACGGTCAAATACCTTTTGGTCAACGTCCGCTTTGATAGCTCTGAGGACTTCCATGATCGACTCGTCAAACTCTCCGATTATGGGGGAAAGCCCTTTTGCTTTTCTTTGAGCGTTTTCTTCTCTTATTCTCTTATGCACTCTTGCGAATTTTGGATCACCACTATATTTACGCATAAGAGCCTTATTCCGTTTCTGAAGCTCTGCCAGCTTTTTGAGGACTTCATCTAATGCCTTTGAACGCTCCGTGAACTCATGGACGGTATCGGCAGCGAAGCCGAACTCCTTGAATCTCTGCATAAACGCTTCTCTTATGGAGATAAATTCGGGATCGTCCTGGTCTATATTCTCCGTAAAGGACTGTATCGTCCGGCGCCATTTTTCGTGGAACTCCTCTTTGCTCATGAAGCCCATCTGCAATTCCTCATCACCGATCTTTGAGAAATTAAAGGTAATGTCCTGCATTGCTTCATTGATAAGCTGTCTTGTGGAGTCATCGCTGTCAAAGGCTTCTTTTTGATTTATCGTGTCTATCTGTCGCTGAACTTCTCGTATCATTTCGGGAAGTCTTGTGATTTCGAGCTTTGCAAAGGCTTGTTTCAGCACATCATCGCCAAAGGTGCGGACTACATTACAGCAGTCACGGGCAGAGATAAGCACTTTTTTCAGCTTAATAAGCTCCTGCTTGTCCTCTATCGTGGATATTTCGGAACTGAACTCCTCAACATTATCTGTTGTATAGTCAAAGAGAACTTGCCGTACCTCACGCATCTGCTGAACAAGAGCCTCTTTATCTTCTATGACCTGAGTGAATGTATCAGTAACATTAGCGGCACCTACCTCATTCGGATCATTGAACCTGTTCAGCTCTTTCAGGTACGCTTCATTGGTCTGCTCAAAATTGCTCTTAATATCGGCAAAATCTATGATATATCCATACTTGTTGTCCTTGTATGGTCTGTTTACACGGGTGATAGCCTGCAAAAGATTATGGTCTTTCAACTTTCTGCCGAAATACAGTCTTTTCAGCCGAGGAGCGTCAAATCCTGTCAGGAGCATATTGAATACGATCAGTATGTCAATGGTCATATTCTTCTTGAAATCCTTGACGATCTGCTTTCTGGTGTCCTTATCATCACTATCGTGCAGGATCAGTCCTGCCCTGAAATGCGAAGGGTGTGAAGAATCGGCATTCAGCTCACGCTGTACCTCGTCAAAGAAAGCATATATCTTTCGTGCCTGTTCACTTGTTTCGCAGATAACCATACCGCCGAGCGTATCATCGCCCTGAATTGTACGGAAACGCTTCAAATCGCTGATGATATATCTTGTAAGTTCTTTGACATAGGAATCATGTTCAATGATCTGGTCACGCTTAATATCTTTTTTCTGCACAAGCGTTTCGAGCTTCTCATAGATAGCAGAGAGCCGTTCTTTGTACATCGTTTCTATATCCTCACGGATAATTTTGAGGGTATAGCCGTCCTGAATAGATTTATCGTAGTAATAGGTATGCAGATAGTTACCGAACACCTTCCACGACTCACGCTCGTCCGCTAACAGCGGAGTACCTGTCAATGCGATCTTAATAGAGTTTTCGTCAGCATCGAAAAGGTTAGCAAGGAAACTGCCTTTGGGATTATATCCTCTGTGTGCTTCATCAATGATGAAGATACGCTGTAAATTCGTAGCATAGGACGGCAGAGTTACTCTTTCCTTATCCTCAGCAAAACGCTGGATATTGACAACCGTGATCTCTTGCTGTCCGCTGTTGCCCTCCTGGGCTTGATTATTGCGGAACTGCTCCATAAGCTCTGCACGGCTATTTGCAGTCTTTACCACAAGCCCACGGGCTTCAAATTCCTGCGAAGCCTGTTCAAGCAGGTCAAGGCGGTCAACGATGAAATAGAACTTTGCTACTTTATTGTTCTGAGCAAAGTAATCGGAAAGAATATAGCTAAGATAGTACGATAGTGCGGTTTTACCGCTGCCTTGTGTATGCCATACCACGCCGGACTTAACTCCCTCAGACAGCTTTTCACGGATAGCAAAGGCGGCGAACATCTGCTGATAACGCATAATGTGTTTCTGATTGACTGTTTCGATCTTACCGTCAACCTCACGCTCCATATTCACATAAGCGATACCGTATTTGAGAATGAACAGCAGTCGCTCAGGGGAACACATAGAAGTGATGATACGGTTCGTAGGGGTATTGACATTCAGATTTGTCTGGTATTCGGGAGAAGTATGGATAACCTGATTATTAAAGTCTTTCAGTATCTTTTTCTCGACTTCTGCATCAATAGCCCTATATGGGTATTCTTTGATGAATGGTGCTACATCTTCATTCAGAGGGTTTTCTTCACGGAAACAGTTAAACGGCGCACTCTGTTTAGCTGCCGTACAGTAAAACGCACCCTGAATAGGCACAATACCGCCCTCGGCATCATACTCCATGTTATTGGAGAAGATCATAAGCTGAGTGATATTGATAAATCTACGGAATTTCTTGTTAGGGAAACGCTTTCTGTTCATACGTTCACTCTCAGCGACCATACCGCCGTGATTATTGGGCTTCTTGACCTCAATAAACACTAACGGCAAACCGTTCACAAAGAGCGTAATATCAGGGCGAAACTCATCTTGACCGTTCTTGCAAGTGAACTCCGCCGTACAATGGAACACGTTGTTACGGGGATTTTCAAAATCTATCAGCCGGATAGGAGAGGTTGATTTCAGGCGAGAATAAAAGCTCTTGCCGAGATCGTCAAAGCTAAGTTCCTGAATAATGGTTTTCAGGACTTGTTCAGCTTCGCCCTCATGTTCGGGATTCAGCTTCTTAAACTGAGTTAAAAAGACATCTTTCAATATATTTGTATCGGGATCATAGACTGTTCCAGCCATATCCTCGAAAATTCGACCATAGTATGTATATCCGAGCCTTGTCAGATGAACAAGTGCAGGCATCTGTACACGAGTCATCTCATTGAATAGGCTTTTGCCGTTACTTGCTTTCTTCATAGATACGCTCCTTTCTGCCTTATGCTAAAACTCAAACAGTAGGCAAATATACTCCATAATATTATACCATATTTTGCACAAATAGTCAATGATTCGACAAGCATTTTTCTAAATATTTCACCGAGGACTTATAAGTCCAATGTAGGTAAAAAAATAAGGCTACTGCATCTTCTTTTACAGTAGCCATCGCTTATTTATTCAGAACATCGCTCATATTCAGCAGAGCCTCTGCTTTTTCATCAGACAGCCTGCGGAAATTCTCAATCAAGTGCCGTTCATTTTCCGTAAGATAGGTACATTCCGTATCATCATTGAACATCTCAGCAAGTGAAGAACCGAGAGCGACCGCCAGACGATTCAACGTTTCAATGGTGGGCTGCCGTGTGCCTTCTTCGATGCCCTTGATATGGTGTCCCGACACTCCCGTAAGCTGTGTAAGGCGGTACATAGACATTTTCTTATCTTCCCTAAGTTTGTGCAGTTTCTTGCCGACTTCCATAAAACCGCCCCTTTCTTATTGGTTACTATTATTATATACCTTATCGGACAATAAAATAATATCCGTGCGGGCTTGAATATATGGACATTTAGGTGTATAATATATGGTAACAAAAGTGAATAGGAGCTGTTGCAATGAACATTTACACAGTTTGCTTTTTCGGGCATAGGTACATCGAGCGCGGAACGGAGATCAGTGACCGCCTTGACAAGCTCCTGCATGACTTGATAACGCAGAAGGAGTATGTTGACTTCCTGATCGGACGGGACGGCGATTTCGACTTGCTTGCTTCTGATGCCATAAAACGAGCTATCCGAAGTCATGGGTACGGCAATACCCATTTTACACTCGTCCTGCCATACATGAAAGCAGAGTACCGTGACAACGAAAAGGAGTACCTTGACTATTATGATGAAGTCGAGGTGTGTGCCGAATCGTCCGAAGCGCACCCCAAGTCCGCTATCCAAGTCCGCAACCGCAGTATGATCGACCGAGCAGACCTTGTGGTATGCTGTATACAGCATAAAAGCGGAGGAGCTTATGCCACGATACGCTATGCTGAGAAACAGGGCAAGAAGATAGTGAACCTTGCAGACGAAAACTGAATAAGCATCTGAAAAGAAAAATCAGGGCTATGCCTTCCGTACACGGTCACGGAGGACATAGCCCTTTCCTTATGATATGATTATATTAGTCCTGAATCTCCTGCATCATAGTCGCACCGTCCTTGAAGCCGACCTTGTAGGCAGCTCTCATCTCAGCGGCGGCGGTATCGCTCACGCAGTCGAGAAGCTTATGAAACACATCAATCTGCTCCTCGCTCAGCGAATCCTCAAAGGGTATGCAGAGCTTGTTGAACTCGTCAGAGAACTCAGCGGAGTGGATTTCGCCCTGGCGGTGGTTGTAAAGTGCATCGATCATAGATATAAGTCCTTTCATTTATCGCTATATCAGCGGTTTTCTGTAAGTTGATAAAGCTGATTTGGACTTTATATCCTTTTGTTTGTTCTATCGTTATTGACGGCATTTATGAAGCTCTCGGCAAATTCGGTTTTGACGGCGGTAATGTTCTTGAGCCTGCAATGGGTATAGGAAACTTTTTCGGACGTATGCCCGAAGATATGCAGAAAAACTCTCAGC
>Ga0255342_1002816_pt1 | contig 20750 bp, 20 predicted proteins | sample wastewater_treat_3_FD_192416 | JGI IMG/M metagenome (GOLD analysis project Ga0255342, IMG submission 192416) | Wastewater microbial communities from Lulu Island WWTP, Vancouver, Canada - plant14 | ecosystem: Engineered > WWTP > Wastewater > Unclassified | place: Canada: Vancouver, British...
ATAATAGTATTATACTGGAACAGATGTCAGACCTGTCTTCCAGAGTAAAGGGATTACTTCTTCATACTGGCAAAATAGTTGAAGGTCTCTCTTATCCCGTCTATGAGAGAAGTTCCAGGAGCCCAGTTAAGCAATTTATTAGCTCTTTCATAACTAAGAGCTATTCGTCTCACCTCTCCAGGTCTAGGCGCCTCATAGACAACAGGAAAATCTAGCCCGGATACAGTCTTTAATATCTTAACCAGATCATTTACACTTGTCTCTTTGCTCGTCCCTATGTTGTATATACCGACAGGAGCTGTGAGTGCCTTTACATTTGCATTTACTACATCCAGCACATACACATAATCTCTGGTCTGTTCTCCATCACCATATATCACACAGGGCTTACCGGACAGTATCCTTTCAGAAAATATCGCTACCACTCCAGCCTCACCAAATGGGTCCTGTCTGGGACCATATACATTCGCATATCTCAGGGCAACATACTCTAATCCAAATACAGAATTGTAATATCCGAGGTATATTTCTACTGACCTTTTACTTGCCCCATAGGGAGATATAGGAGCGGTTGGAGTAGATTCATCTGCCAGACCACCAGCGTCACCATATATAGCTCCACCAGTAGAGGCAAAGATTATCCTCTTAACCTGATATTTCCTGGATAACTCCAGCAGATTAAGAGAACCGATTATATTCACACTTGCATCATAGACCGGGTCTTCCACAGAGTATCTTACATTTATCTGTGCCGCATGGTGGTCTATAATATCAGGCTTAAAGCTATCAAATACCTCATCTAATTTCTCCTTATCCCTTATATCAACCTCAAAAAACATTGCAGCTGGATTTATATTCTCCCTTTTCCCGCTGGATAGATTATCCACCACTCCAACGGTATGCCCATCCTTTATAAATGCGTCTACAACATGCGACGCTATAAATCCTGCTCCTCCTGTTACTATTATCCTCACATTTTCCTCCTTTTAAGCCCTGGGATGTGACTTTTTATAAACCTCTTTTAATCTTTCCAGGGTGATATGTGTATATTTCTGCGTAGTTGACAGGTCAGAATGTCCTAATAGCTCCTGAACAGCCCTGAGATCTGCCCCATTCTCAAGCAGATGGGTCGCAAATGAATGTCTTATCGTATGTGGACTTATATCTTTACCCATTAGAAATCCATATTTTTCCATCATTCTCTCTATACTTCTACTGGTAAGTCTCGTCCCATACTTGCTTAAAAATAGAGCCTTCTCTCTATCATTTTTCAGTAACTTTGGTCTTGACTCTTCAAGATATATCTTCAGACTTTTAATGGCATACTCACCAAGAAAGACTATACGCTCTTTATTCCCCTTCCCTTTTATCAGTACCTGATTCCCCTCTTTAATATTTGATATATCAAGCTGGACCAGTTCTCCAATCCTTACCCCTGTCGAATATAGACACTCTATTATAGCTCTATCCCTTATACCAAGAGGATTATCAAGAGGGATAGACGTTATCAGGTCCTCCACTTCTGCCTGGGTAAGAAAACCTGGCAGTGTCTTTATGATTTTTGGAGAGAATAAACTGACCAGCGGATTTTTATCGGTGTATCCTCTCTTTACCATAAAACTATAGAAATGTCTTAACGTGGAAAGCTTCCTTATAATCGAATTCCGATTATACCCTTTCTCTGTAAGAGACGATATAAAATCCCTTATATTATCTTTAGAGACAGATAAGATTTCAACACTATCTTCTCGTATAAAATTGAGGAACTGAAGGAGGTCTTTCTGATAAGCCTTTAATGTATTTCTACTTGATCCTCTCTCAGACTTCATATATCTTAAAAACATATCTATGTACTCTTCAGAGCTCATTTAGGAACCTCCTCAGGCTATCTATCGCCATTTCTGCTATAATCCTCCGTCTCTCCTTACGGGAAGGATGTTTCAACTCTGGCATTATACCATAATTTATACCCATAGGCTGAAAATCTTCTGAACTATGGGTCGTTATATACCTTATCAAACTTCCAATAGCGGTCTCATCTGGAAATACAACCAGTTCTTTCTCTATCAACAGCCTATAGGCATTTATCCCTGCCACAATACCGGTAGCTGCAGACTCCAGATATCCCTCAACACCTGTTATCTGCCCTGCAAAGAATATTCCGGGTTCAAGCTTTAAGCTCAAAGAAGGAGATAAAAGGGTGGGAGAATTTATGAATGTATTTCGATGCATAACACCAAATCTGACAAATTCGGCATTTCTAAGGGCTGGTATAATTCTGAATACCCTCTCCTGCTCTTTCCACCTAAGCCTGGTCTGACATCCTACCAGGCTCAGTAACCTTCCCTCACTGTCTTCTCTTCTTAACTGTAAAACCGCATATGGCATCTTACCGGTCCTGGGGTCTATGAGACCTTTGGGCTTAAATGGTCCAAACCTCAGAGCATCCCTACCTCTTTTAGCTATCTCTTCTACAGGAAGACATGCCTCATAGAAAATGTCCTTCTCAAAATCCTGAAGAGGTACCGTTTCAGCAGATACAAGGGCATCATAGAATGAATTATATGTGTCTTCGTCTACAGGACAGTTCAAATAATCTGCCCCACCATAGTTGTATCTGGAAGCCCAGAAGCATTCGTTCTCATCTATGGACTCCCTGGTAACTACAGGGCTTGTGGCATCGTAAAAGTAGAGGAAATCTTCACCAAGCTTTTCTCTAAGAGAGTTGGAGAACATTTCGCTAGTTAGAGGTCCCGTAGCTATGATAAGAGGTCGATCATCCGGTATGTCTTTACACTCTTCACGTATCACGTAAACATTCTTATTGGTCAATAATCTTTCAGTAATACCCATACTGAAAAGTTCTCTATCGACCACCAGAGATTTTCCTCCAGGGATAGAGTATACACTTGCGGTTTCCACAACTATAGAGTTTAGCAGTCTCATCTCCTCTTTTAATAGCCAGCTGGCATCATATGGGACATTTGATTTCAGGGAATTACTGCAGACTAATTCTGCAAGATATCCTGTCTTATGAATCTCAGTAGAAACGTAAGGTCTCATCTCGTAAAGGATAACCTCTATACCCCTGTTAGCCAGATAATATGCCGATTCGACCCCTGCCAATCCACCACCAATAACAGTTACCCTCATAGATTATCCCTTGGCAGCCTTACCCCTTCTTCTACCCAGCAGCACATAGTCACAGTCAGGATTACTGCATTTCCTGTAAGAATTCCCCTTTTTAGAACGGACCGTGACCAGCGGATAACCACACTTTGGGCACTTGGCACTTGTGGGTCTACCCCAGGCAACAAAATCACAATCTGGATAATTAGAACATCTATAATAATACTTACCACTTTTAGATTTTAACCCTACAATATCTCCTCCACACTTTGGGCACTTCACCCCGGTAGACCTTGTAACTGGTCTGGTATATCTACAGTCCGGGTACCCTGAACATCCAATAAATATACCAAACCTGCTTCTCTTCTCCACCAGAGGCTTTCCACAGATAGGACAATTTCCCAATATATTATTTATCTCTGCCTTTTCCTTTGCCTCTTCTACCTGTTTTTCAAAATCCTGATAGAAATTCACTATCAATCTTTCCCAATCCTCTTTACCCTCTTCTATCTCATCCAGGTCTTCTTCCATATTGGCGGTAAAATTGGGGTCCATTATATTGGGAAAATGCTTGGTCAAAAGGTCAGATACTGTCATACCTACAGGGGTAGGCTTTAAAAAATGGTCATCAATAATTACATAGTTTCTATCCAATATTGTGCTCACTATAGTGGCATACGTACTGGGACGTCCTATTCCTCTCTCCTCAAGTAATTTTATAAGAGATGCCTCCGTATAACGTGGAGGTGGCTGTGTAAAGTGTTGAGAAGGTAGGAGTTCTAATAACTCGACAGGCTTATCTCTATCTAACTTCTCCAGAGGTATCTCATCTTCCTCCTCTTCCTTTCCGCTCACAATCTGATAGCCAGGGAATATAAGCCTGGATGCGCTTGATCTAAAGAGATAATCATTCCCCACGACATCCACTGAGATTGAATCATATACCGCATTCTCCATCTGGCAGGCAACAAATCTCTCCCATATCAGTTTATAGAGGGCAAACTGGTCATGGGTGAGATATTCTCTTACCTTCTCAGGTGTTCTCTCAACAGAAGTGGGTCTAATCGCCTCATGGGCTCCCTGGGAGGATTTGGAAGACTTATAAACCTTGGGTTTTGATGGAAGATACTCATCTCCAAAATGCTCTTTTATAAACTTTCTGACCTCTTCTATGGCAAGGTCAGATATCCTTACCGAATCTGTTCTCATATAAGTTATAAGACCAACTATAGTATCCCCTATCTTAAGTCCTTCATACAACTGTTGAGCTATACTCATAGTCCTGGATGGTGAAAAGCCCAATCTCCTGGAAGCCTCCTGTTGAAGCGTGCTGGTTATAAATGGAGGAGGTGGAGATTTTCTCCTCTTGGACCTCTTTATATTCTGTATATGAAATTGAGCAGACTTAAGTTCTTCCACTATCTCTTTAGCCTTAGCCTCGTCAGGTATATCTATCTTATCCTTACCCCTCGAGATCAGCTTGGCACTGAATTTTATATCTTCCTGGAGAAATACTCCCGCTATCTCCCAGTACTCTTTAGGGACAAAGGCAGCTATCTCTTTTTCCCTATCACAGATGAATCTCAATGCCACAGACTGAACTCTTCCTGCACTGAGGTCGCTCTTCATAAGTTTTTCCCAGAGAAATGGACTGAGTCTGTATCCAACTATCCTGTCTAAAATCCTTCTCCCCTGCTGAGCATTTACCCTGTTTATATCTATAGGTTTTGGCTCTTTTAAACTATCAAGCACAGCATTCTTGGTAACCTCATGGAACTCTACCCTGCATTTATCCTCCGGATCAATTCTGAGAGTCTTAGCCAGATGCCAGGAAATCGCTTCTCCCTCTCTATCCGGGTCTGTTGCAAAAATAACCCTCTTAACCTTAGCCTTGGCAGCTTTCAGGTCTTCTATTACAGGTAACTTATCTTCCAGGGTAACATACTTTACTTTCACCTTATTCTTCTTTATCTCTACTCCAAACTTATCATGTGGCAAGTCTCTTATATGACCCTGTGAAGCCTTAACTATATAGTTCTTTCCAAGATAATGCGATATTGTCCTCGCCTTGGCAGGCGATTCCACTATTACTAAAGTCTTCTCAGCCATTTCTCCTCTTCAACATCCTTCCTGGCAACCTTTCAATCAATCCTTTTAACTCCAATCTGGTAACTATTACATTAAACTTACCAGTATCTAAACCACTGATACTGATTATATCATCCTCCAATCGAGGTTCATTCAAGATATTCCATATAATGGCTTCTTCCGGGTTAAGTTCAGGTGGTCTGATGTTTGAGACCTTGGGTATTATATTAAACTCCTCAAGTATATCTTCACCAGAGGTGATCAGTTTTGCACCTTCCTTTATAAGTTGATTTGTCCCCTGACTATTCTCACTATCTGCATTGCCGGGAACAGCAAAAACCTCCCTCCCCTGTTCAAGTGCGTAACCAGCAGTTATCATCGCCCCACTCTTCAAAGAGGCCTCAATCACCACCGTTATCTGTGTTAATCCACTTATAATTCTATTACGTCTTGGAAAATGCCATGGTTCGGGTTTATCTCCTAAAGGAAACTCACTTATAAAACAACCTCTTCTACTCTCAATTATCTCCTTTTTTAACCCCTTATTTACCCCTGGATACACTATATCTACCCCTGTTCCCAGAACACCTATCGTATAACCCCCTCCGTTTAGCGCTTCCATATGGGCAACGGTATCTATCCCATAGGCAAAACCACTGACGATACCTATCCCATTTTCAACCAGCTTAGAAACTATCTTTTTGGTAATATTTATACCATACCTGCTTGGCTTACGAGTCCCCACCACACTTACAAAGCTTCCATTTAGCCAGACCTTTTCGCCCAGAAGATATAGAAGAGCTGGAGGATCAGAGATTTCTCTCAAAAGGTATGGATAATCATCAGATGATAATGGTACCAATTCAATCCCTGAATCTACAGCCTTTTTATACTCCTCTCCTGCCTTTTTTCTGAGAAGAGAGAGTTTCTCCTGTCCAAGCTCCAGAGAACTAATAATATCTTCAGTAGAAATACCTCTGGAGAATAATTCTCGTATTAATCTGTACCTTCCGGTCAGATTTAGAAGGATCCAGTCTATTAAGAAAACTTCTTCTCCCAATACTTCCTATCCAAAATCCTGTATTGAATAGCTTCCAGGATATCCTCTTCCCTTATGAACTCACTTTCGTTCAGGTCAGCAATAGTCCTTGCCACTTTTAAAAGCTTATCATAAGAACGAGCACTGAGATGAAACTTATCTATTATCTCCCTCAGGAGAGACTGAACAGGGGGATTAAGCCTGCAGTACTTCTTTATCTCTCTGGGGGTCATAAGCCCATTAAACCTGAAACCATCCTTAAATCTATCTATCTGGAACTCTCTCACCCTGTTTATTCTATCTCTTATAAAATTAGAACCTTCCCCAGGTGTGTTTCTTATAAGCGTATCAGTCTCCAACCTTGGAACTTCTATCTGTATATCTATTCTATCAAGGATAGGACCAGAAATCTTACTGAAATACTTCTCTATTTGGTACTGGGTACAGGTACAGTTCTTTTTGGTATCTCCAAGATATCCACAGGGACAGGGATTCATACTCGCAACAAGCATAAACCTGGCAGGGAATCTTATACTTCCATGTGCCCTGGATATAACCAGACTCCCATCCTCCATAGGCTGTCTCAATGCTTCCAGGACATCTCTTCTGAACTCAGGGAATTCATCCAGAAAGAGAACACCATTATGAGCCAAACTTATCTCCCCTGGCTTCGGGTTGCTCGTTCCACCAACCATACCGGCAAGTGAAATGGAATGGTGAGGAGACCTGAATGGTCTCTCCTCAATTATTCCTCCTCCCTTGGGGAGTAATCCTGCACTGCTATAGATCCTGGTAACTTCCAATGCTTCTTCCTCTGTGAGAGGAGGAAGTATGGTTGGTAATCTCTGAGCCAGCATGGTCTTCCCCGACCCGGGAGGACCAACCATTATTACATTATGAAAACCAGCAGCGGCAATCTCCAACGCCCTCTTGGCAGATTCCTGTCCTTTTACCTCATTGAAATCTCCTGAAAATTCATTTATCTTTATAGACCTGGCAGGTTCAGATGGAGAAAGAGATATTGCTCCATTCAGAAACTGGACAAGGTCGGTAAGATTTTTGATACCGTACACCTTTATACCAGGTATAAGAGCAGCTTCCGAGCTGTTTTCATACGGGACGAACATAACAGGAATCTTTAAATCCCTTGCCATTATAGCTATAGATATAATACCGTTAACAGGTCTTATAGTACCATCTAAGGAAAGTTCGCCAACTATAAGAAATGGTTCTTCCATCTTTGGAGCTAAGGCTTCAGATGCGATAAGAATCCCTATAGCTATTGGCAGGTCAAACGCTGGACCTTCTTTTTTTATATCAGCTGGAGCCAGATTTACAGTAATTCTCTTAACAGGAAAGTTTAAATCAGAATTCTTTATCGCAGAGCGTATCCTCTCTCTTGACTCCTGAACAGACTGATCAGGAAGCCCCACTATAGTAAAGCTAGGAAGTCCATTACTTATATCCACTTCTACATCTACCGGTACACCCTCTATACCTGAGAGGGTAGCGCTTATTACCTTAGCCAACATACCTGTAAGTATCCCCTTCAAGTTGAAAGGCATCCCTGGTAAGATTGAATTCAGTATCTCCGGTCTTTGGATCTATCTTCACTGTAAGGACGTCAAATCTGCAGCTTAATCTGGGCCATCCCCTGGAATGGAGATAGTAAAGAGCAGTCCTCACTATCCTCTCCCTTTTTTTCAATGTTATGGACTCCTCTGGATCTCCAAACTTCTTACCGGTTCTGGTCTTTACCTCTACAAAGCTCAGGGTTCCTTTATCCTCTGCTATAATATCTATCTCTCCACGCTGAGAGTAGAAATTTACAGCAAGGATATCGTACCCCAAATTCCTTAAATACTCCAGAGCCTTTTTCTCCCCCAAATTTCCCAGAGCTCTTTTATTCTTCATAGTTCATCACCTCTCTTACAGGTGAAAAAGAAACCCTGTGAATTACAGATGGCTTAAATATCCTTATACGCTCTTTGTGGTCAGGGGTAGGATACCCTTTATTACGAGAAAAATTATACTGGGGAAAAATCTTATCGTAGTATTCCATTATATGATCCCTTGTTACTTTGGCTATAATAGATGCTGCAGAAACAGAAGAGCATATCTCGTCTCCATTTATGAGATTTATCTGGAATATATCCATATCTATGTGTAAGGCGTCGGTCACCATCCCTTTTATCTCTACGGTTAAATCTCTTACAGCCCTTTTGAAAGCCTCTTTATTAGCCCAGGAGAGACCGTAACGATCAATTTCTTCAGATTCAACGATACCTAAACCTATATCTACAGCTTCTTCTTTTAATCTGAGAGCTATAACCTCTCTCTCTTCTGGAGATAGCTTTTTAGAATCATTTAGGGGTATTCTACATCTTCTGGGCAGAATAACAGCCGCCGCCACTAAAGGTCCAGCAAGAGCCCCTCTTCCCGCCTCATCTATTCCGCATACAGGATAGATTCCGTTTGAGTACAGGCTAAGCTCTATCCCTTGATTTGGTCTTACTTTATTAAGCTTATTCTTCCTGGAGGCCAATATATCAAAAATGCCTTACCTATAACATTCTCAACCGGGACAAAACCAAAATATCTGCTATCCTCGCTGTTACCCCTGTTATCACCCAAGACGAAGAGGTTCCCCTTCGGAACTGTAATAGGTCCAAAATTATCATAAGAAGAATACATCTTGTGGTTCTCCTCTACAGGTTGCCCATTTATATAAACCTTACCATCTATAAGCTGAACGGTCTCTCCTTCAAGAGCTATAACCCTTTTTATATAGTCTACCTTGGGATTATGTGGATACTTAAATACTATTACATCGAAGCGTTGGATGGGTTTAAATCTGTAGATAAACTTATTTACAAAAAGCTTATCCCCTACGAGAAGAGTAGGCTCCATAGATCCACTTGGAATAGCATAGGGCTGGATAATAAAGGGTCTTATTATACCAAAAGCCAGAACTACAGCTATTATTACGGATTCTATCAAATCTCTTACCAGAGCCTTCTCCTTCTCATTCATTTATATTTGCTTCCTTTATTCTCGCCTCTCTACCTATCTTACTTCTCAGATAGTAAAGCTTAGCCCTCCTTACCTTACCTTTTCTGATAACCTCTACCCTATCAATTATTGGAGAATAGAGAGGGAATACCTTCTCTACCCCAACACCATAAGATATCTTTCTCAGGGTAAAAGCCCTGTTAACTCCACTGCCCTTTATTGAGATTACGGTTCCTTCAAAAAACTGTAATCTCTCTCTTCCACCTTCTAAGGACTTTGTATAAACCCTTACAAGGTCTCCAGGCTTAAAGTTTTCTCTATCTGGTCTAATCTGCTGTTTCTCCACTAATAAAATCGGATCCATTTTTACATCCCTCCTGCATAAATTAGAGCTTTAGGCATTATAACATATAAAGATAGATAAGTGCAACTGTACGTATGAGTTGGAAATCAGCTTCGAAGCCTGAATATCGGTTCCAGACCCTTAGCCTTCTCTTTCAACAGTCTTATCTCCTCTTCTGTAATTGGGGTGAACTTCTCAGCTATATCCAGAGCCATCTTAAAGAGCTTGGGCTCTCCAGGTGGAATGGCAGCTGTTATAGGCTGGGAGAGGGTAAATCTCAAAGCCAGACTAGCAAGTTCTGGCTCATCGACAGGAAGATACCAGCACTTCTCATACTTACGGGATTGCCCTTCTGGTATAACCGTCTTAGCCATAGCCTTAAGGGCAAGTCTGGCTACTCCTTTAGCCATAGCCTTCTCTACTACTTGAGGACCAAAATTAGCATTGAAATAGTTCACCCAGTTCAGGGGAAAGAGGACAGAATCAAATTGAAAGGCATCCAGTAACTTTAATGCAACCTCTACCGAATGAGCTGAAAATCCTATATACCTTATTAATCCCTCATCCTTCGCCTTGACAAAAGTCTCCATCGCTCCACCCGGACCCATAGCTACTTCGAAATCTTCATCGGTAGTCATAGAATGGAGCTGATAAAGGTCAAAGTGGTCGGTATTTAAAAGTCTTAAAGAGTTTTCCAGTTCCTTACGTGCCTCTTCCTTCGTTCTCTTCCCGGTTTTACACGCCAGGAATATATTATTCCTCTTACCCTTAAGAGCTATACCCAGCCTTTCTTCAGCATCCATATATGTGGGAGCAACGTCAAAATAATTTACACCCCTGTCTATAGCAAGAGCAACTATACTGTTAGCCTCTTCCTGAGGAAGTTCAGCTGCTACAATACCCCCAAAACCTATAATGGATAACATCTCGCCTGTTTTCCCATACGGTCTTTTATCCATAATGACCTCCTAAATAATAGATTTTAGTAAAATTATACTATTACTTAGATAAATTGTCTATAATATGTTATACTGAAAAAAAGGAGATGGAAAATTATGGACGAAGTCTTTGATTGGGAAAAGATGCCAGAAGAGGGTAAAAGACGAAACATAAAACCTTCTTCTATAATATTCGGGATATTCATAGGGATAATACTGATCATAATATTATCCACCACATTCTATACTGTTAATACAGATGAGGCAGGGGTTATAAAGACCTTTGGATCCTACACTAAAGTCACAGGACCAGGGATACACGCAAAATGGTTCTGGCCCATTCAAGCGGTAGAAAAGGTCTCCATAGAAAAAGTAAACAGAATAGAGATAGGTTTTAGAACTACAGGAAAAGATTCCGATGGAAATGCTATTTATAGTGATGTTCCAGATGAAAAGATAATGGTGACAATGGACGAAAATATAGTTGAAGTCGAATTTATAGTCCAGTATATAGTTCGAGACCCGGTAGCATATCTGTTTAATGTGGATGATCCGGTAGAAACCGTAAGAAAAACATCATGGTCTGCTATGAGGACAGTAGTAGCAAGTAACACTGTAGATGATGTTCTCACTATAGGGAAAGAGAATATCCAGAATCGTACTGCAGACCTTATCCAATCTGTACTTGACAGATACAAATGCGGTATAAGGGTGGTGGCTGTTCAATTACAGGATGTGGATCCGCCCGAAGCAGTAAAAGCTGCCTTCGACGAAGTCCAGAAGGCTAAGGAAAAGATGGACCAGCTGGTAAATGAGGGAAGGAGATATTACAATCAGGTGGTGCTGGAAGCTGAAGGAGAAGCTTATAAACTTATAAAGGAAGCGGAGGCTTATAAGGTTCAAAAGGTAAACCTGGCTAAGGGAGAAGTGGATAGATTCGATGAGGTTTACAAGCAGTATGTGAAGGGAAAGGACATAGCCAGGAAGCAGATCTACATGGATAGAATGAGGGAATTACTCACAGGAATAAATAAGTACATAGTCGACCCTTCAGTAGGATTGAATATCTTTCTTCAGAAGGGGGATGTGGAGGTAATAAAATGAGAATCCTTAGCAGGATAGAATTCATAGTTTTTATTGTTCTTCTGGCACTTATAATAGTGAGGGGATTATTTCTATATCAACTAGATCAGACAGAACAGGCTGTTATCACAAGATTCGGTAAGATAATAAGAGTAGATAAAACCCCTGGACTTGGCTTCAAGCTTCCTCTCATAGATATTGTAAACAGATTCAGCAAGAAGATTCTGGAATATGATAGCAAATCACAGGTGGCAGTGACTAAGGATAAAAAGACTATAATAGTAGATTACTATGCCAAGTACAGGATAGAATCTCCTGATAAATTTTTACAGAGGGTAAGGACACAGCAAGGAGCGAATACCATACTTGATGATGTGGTATATTCTTCTATGAGAAAAGATGTGGGAAAATATACTTTATCTGAAATTATTACAAGCAGAGAAGAGATACCTAATCTAGTGATAAAAGACTTAAAAATACTGCTCCCTGAATATGGGCTAGATATCGTAGATGTAAGATTTAAAACCACCAACTTTCCTGAAGAAGTTCAAGCATCTGTATTCGAGAGGATGAAGGCTGAAAGGCTGCAGATGGCTCAAAAATATATTTCAGAAGGAGAAAAGCAGAAGATATCCATTATGGCTGATGCAGACAAGGTGAAGGCAGAACTTATTTCTAAGGCTAATATGGAGAGCCAGAAGATACGGGGAGAAGGCGACAGGACAGCGGTCTCTATAATTCAGGACGCCTATGCAAAAGCGCCAGAACTGGCATTTATGATGAAATATATGGATACATATAGGGATATAATAAAAAAAGATGATACACTGGTTATACTTTCCACAGAATCTGAGATATTTAAAATACTTCAAGATATGGAGTGAGATAAGGAGGTAAAGGTTTGAAGCTATTTATAGAATACAGTCATAATCTCAAACCTCATCATCTGGAGATGATTCTCTCATCAAGAGATGATATAACTTTGGTTGATAAGATAGAATCAGCAGAGGTGGTACTTGGGGGTGTATCCAGGGATGAGTTTAAGAGGGCAAAAAACCTGAAGTGGATACAGACTACCGGGGCAGGGGTGGACAGTCTGCTCTATCCAGAGATAATAGAAAGCGATGTAATTATAACCAATGCCAGCGGCGTTCATCCGATACCAATAGCAGAACATACATTTGCCCTTATATTAGCCATTACCAGAGGGTTAATAAAATCCTTTGAAGGAAAAATCAGAAAAACCTGGTTTCACAATGAGGCATATACAGATGAGATTCACGGTAAAACTATAGGCATCATAGGCTATGGTCGTATAGGACAGGGTATCGCAACGGTAGCTAAAGGATTCGGGATGAAGATTATTGCCCTGAAGAGGAATACAGGTAAGGAAGTAGAAGTAATCCCGGATGAATTACTGGGAAGGGACTCTATAGATAAACTATTAACAGAATCAGATATTGTGGTTATTATAGTCCCTCTCACAAAAGATACATATCATATGATCGGAGAGAGGGAATTAAAACTGATGAAACCTACAGGTATCCTTATAAATGTGGCCAGAGGGAAGGTGGTCGATGAAAGGGCACTTATTAGGGCTCTTAAAGAGAAATGGATACTTGGAGCAGGACTGGATGTCTTTGAGACAGAACCCCTGCCTCCTGATAGTGAGTTATGGGAACTCGATAATGTGGTAATAACACCACATATAGCCGGACTCAATCCGCACTATACTGACAGGTTGTTAGATATATTTATAAGAAATCTTAAGGCTTATCCAGATGTCTCCAGGATGATTAATGTGGTAGATAAAAAACTTGGATATTAAATATAGAGACCAGAAGGAAAGAGCTTATGAGGAATGGACCAAAGGGAATTTTAGTTCTCATTCCCGCATTCTCTTTTTTTATCAGATACAACCCGTAGATGGTGCCAATAAGCGAAGAGAGAATTACCACTGAGAGTGTTTCATAAAATCCAAGCAGGAGGGAGATGATGACTATAAGTTCCACATCACCAAAACCCAATCCCCCTTTAAATATCGCACCGAGTGCATAAAATGCAACAGCAAACCCTAGGGCACTGATAAAATTATATGGAAATCCATAGATAAGGGCATAAATAATACTTATTATTATCCCCGGAAGCATAACTATATCCGGTAATAGCATAAACTTCAGGTCTATAAACATAGCTATTAACAGAAGAGATGCTACGGTTATAAAAACAAAGAAACTGAAAGAAAGTCCAAATTTTAAGTAAAAGAGTAAAAAGATCATCCCAGTAATAAATTCGACCAGCGGATACTGTAAAGATATTTTGTTATTACAATACCTGCATCTCCCCCTCAAAAAGATATAGCTAAACAGTGGTATATTATCTCTCCAGGAGAGGGGATGTTTACACCTGGGGCAGAAAGACCCCGGTGTAACAATGGAGATACCCTCCGGGATTCTGTATATACATACATTCAAAAAACTACCTATTATAACGCCAAAAAGGAATATAAATACAGTCAAATCAGAGCGTCTATTATAGCCTTTCCTGAGCTGGTTCCTATCCTGTTAGCACCTGCCTCGATCATCTTCAGGGCAGACTCCAGTGTTCTGATCCCTCCGCTAGCCTTAACACCCAGTTTATCTCCCACTATCTGCCTCATAAGCCTTACATCTTCCACGGTAGCTCCCCCGGGTCCAAAGCCTGTAGAGGTTTTTACAAAACTTGCACCGGCTGACATTGCTATCTTACAGGCAGAAATCTTCTCCTCATCTGTAAGGTAACAGGTCTCTAAAATCACTTTAACCACCTTACCACTGGCTAAATTGACCATCTTTTTAATCTCACTCTCTACATATTCAAAATCGCTACTTTTGAGTGCACCTATATTGATAACCATATCCAGCTCATCTGCTCCATTATCAAGAGCTTCTTCTGCCTCATACAGCTTGGTCCGGGTCGTGGTTGCACCAAGGGGAAATCCTATAGCAATACCAGTCTTTATGCCTGTACCCCTCATCTCCTCTACCGCCAGCCCTGTAAACCAGGGATTAATACATACTGCATAAAACTTATAATCTTTAGCCTCCCTAAGAAAGGAGTAGAGCTCCTCTATAGTGGCCTGAGGTTTTAAAAGTGTCTGATCTATATATTTCAGTAACTCATCCCTTGTCATCTTTTCCCTCCTATAGATAACCTAACTCTAAAAGCATCTTCTTCAGTACAGCCTCCTGCTCTGGTAAAAGTTCTCCGAGTGGAGGTCTTACACTACCAACATCCATCCCTCTGAGTCTAAGCATAACCTTAAGGGCAGAAATAGAAGAAAACTGCTTGGTGGTTGTCCTTATATCATTTATCAGAAGCTGCTTTTTCTTTGCCTCTTCCAGATGCCCAGATATATAATCATCATACATACCAGCAAATAACTCTGGTAACGGATTAGCCAGCCCTGAGATAGCACCCTTCGCCCCCATAACCAGACCAGGTAGTATCAGATTATCTGTACCAATAATTACATCCTTATCAGGTCCTAATGCTGAGATAAAATCCTCTAGTGTCTGCAGGTCCTTGCTGCTGTCTTTTACACCCTTCACATTATCCGTCTCTTCCATAATAGACCTAGCTAAAGAGGGTTTTATAGTATTACCGGTGTTGGCAGGAAGGTTATAAAGATATACAGGTACTGGACTCAATGTGCGTGCAACCTTAACAAAATGAGCTCTAAGAGCGGAATCCTCAAGTTTAAAATAGTATGGACTTACTATAGCCACCCCATCAACCCCGGCATTCACAGCTGACTCACCAGTTTTTATGGTATCACTGGTGGTAATCTCCCCTATCTGAGCTATAACAGGGACCTTTCTATTTACTACCTCGACTGCCTTTTTAAAGAGTAAACTCTTCTCTTCTTTTGATAGGAGAGGTCCCTCGCCATTTGTGCCAGCTACAAAGAACCCACCAATCCCACTATTAATATGAAAATTCAACAACTTCTCAAATGCCAGAAAATCTATATCTTCACCTTTAAACGGGGTAATAATAGCAGGTATTATCCCTTTAAGCATACGGTTCCTCCTTAATCAGAAATTTAAGTTATTATTATACAATAATCGAATTCATATATTCCACATACCTGGGAAATGCTATCTCTGGTTCTGGTATCTCAGGATGCCACATCTTTTCCCATTCAAAAGAGAGATATCCATTATAGCCTGTATCTTTAAGCAGACCGGTGATCTTCTTCAACGGTATGTCACCATCCCCTGGCAAGACCAGTTGCCAGTCCTCACCAATTATCCTGGCATCCTTTATATGCATATGTCTCAGGTAATTTCTAAGATAACTTATGGTCTCCTCAGGAGGTTCCCCACTCCTGTATGGATGCCATACATCCCAGAGGGCTTTTATATTCTCACTCTTAGCCCTTTCTATTAATTGGGCTATAAGTTTACCGGTGGAGAAATAATCGTGAGTCTCAATAACAACGTCTACCCCAGACCCTTTAATTCTTTCTCCTGCAGAATGAAGCGCTTCTGGAATATATTCAAGCCAATCTGTTTCTTTAATATCTTCAGGTACATCTCCTATAAAGCTCCTTACAAGAGGAGAATTTAACTCTCTGGCAAGTTCACAGTATCTAACTAAAGTGTCTATATTACTTTCCCTCTCTTCTCTGACGGGGGTGGAAAATCTGGTATAGGCACTTATACAGCATATCTCCAATCCATTCTCTTCAAAAATTGTCTTTATCTCTTTTCTCTCCAGAGGAGAGATCTCGAAAGATATGTGCTGTCTACCAGCTCCCCTCAATTCTACCCCATTGTAACCATACCTTTTAGCAGACTCAACAATCCTTTTTATATCCCAGTTAGGGCACCCTAAAGTACTGAAAGAGAGTTTCATCATTCTAACTCACCCCTATCTCTGAATGGAGTAAATATAATACGGAACCTTGTATCTTTACCATAGGTAACTATATCCAAAAACTTAAAACTTCTCACAGTTCCATCGTGGAATTCCAGATTACTCAATTCTCCAAGTTCCACCTTACAATCCAGTGGCTCTTTTATATCTACATAAAGATTACCATATTTCCCCTTAACTATAAAGCTTTTCTCCCCAGTTCTTTCTATCTCCCCATTTATCTGTATCCTGGATTCTATTCTGCCATCTCTATTTAAGGAGACCAGGTCTTCAAGTATAAGCTGTCCATCTATTCTATCCTTCAGGAAATGAAGGGTTCTGGTAATATTTCTGACATTCTCAGAGAAATAGGCTTTTGTCAGGTCTATAACGATTCTATCTTCATCCGTACCTGATTCAAAAGATACTATCTTCCCTTTAAACTCCTCTCCTATTCCTTCACTCTCTCCATCTATAAATATCAGGCTGTGACCTTCTGCGTTGCAGAACGGGCTCTTATATCTTCCCTCTCTGAAATAATCCTTTGTATAAATTCCTGAACCCAGATCATGAAGGAATTGTTGCCCATATACATAGAATATAAAATGTCCAACATCTATCTGATTATGCGGTTCTCCATTATTTCCGGCTTTTACCGCCAGAACAGGTCCAAGCCTGTCTTCCCAGCTTCTCCTGGTTATAACCCAGTCTATACCGCTAAAATGTATGGATGTCTCTTTGGGGATCTCCATTTCCCTGGTATCTTCCTCCCTGAGACATCTGAAGTTCTCCAGCTCTCTCATCTTTATTTGACTAGATAACCAGTTTAATTTTTTGCCAGGGCTAGTATACCTGGAAAGGAGCATTATAAGGTCTTTATTAAGAGTTACATCACAAGAACAGTCACCGAAGTTAACAAAGGTGTTTGGGGGGAGATAACAGTGTATGGGGAATATCCCGGTGACCTGAAGTTTTGGATGCTCAAAGATATTTATCCTGCCATCTGTAACTCTGTACAGACTATCAGCAAATCTAGTTAGATGTGTCAGTCCAAAATTCCAGTATCCTATCCCCTCCACCCATCCACCTTCATCATCAAAGTAGTCCAAATATCTATTCAGTCTCTGAATTACTTCAAAGAGGATTTTACTGAAATAGGGCTCTTCAGCTCTTCCAGCTATACTAGATGCACCAATCGCTCCGCAACAAACTGCACACCAGTTAGACCAGTAGCTACTCGCCCACCAGTATCTATCCGGATTCTCATAGAATGGTATAAATATTCTCCTCTTCAGCTCAAAATTAATCCTTTCCCTTATATTTCTATCAAGTCTCTCCCCAAGAAGATCCAGAATTTCGGCAAGCTGTTCTGCTGTCATAGATGCGAACAGGTCTATATACGATTCATTATAATCGAGTTCTTCAGGTAGATGTGCAGGATAACACCAGGTAACTTCATTGCATACATCCCAGATATAATCCTGCAGTCTCAATAAAAAATCTTCCCTTTCTGTAAGAAACACTCCAAGAGCCAGAAGGTACATATTTGTTCTTTTTAAGCTATGGGGAGATTCATAGTGAGTCCTGTCTCCTGTAATATAAAACTCTCTGAAGAATGAATACCTGGCTTCTGGGATTGGAGATTTAACTATCTCTTCGCAGAGTTCAATAATTTTTTCCTCAGGAATATCCTCTCTTATTTCGTCTTCTCTTAAAATTACAGGTTCAGTTAATGCCTCTTCAGATATTAACTCTTTTATCTTCTCAACACTCTCTATACTATACATATCGTTTACCTCCATTTAAAAAGACAAGGAGAGAGAAATACTCTCTCCTTGATAATATTCGGCTAATTCATAATCTTTTACTTTTTGAAGTACTGGAAAGGATTGGTTGGCGATGGATTTGGATAAAGCCAGGCATCAAAATCCTCTTCCGGGACATTCCTGAAGTTATTCCTAACTATCCCATAACCTGGAGGATTGGTACATATACCGATTACATACAAATTATTGGCATCAATATCAAGTATCTGTTTCATCAGTAGTTTCTGTTTGGCAAAACTGGTTGTCCTTGTAATCTCATCGTAGAGCTGCATCTGCTTCTTAACATCTGCTGGAGGTTCTTCTCCAGACTTACCACCAGAGTTATACCAGAGTTGCCATAGTGGAGCCTGATTGGATTCACTGCTAAATGGGAAGTACCATCTTGGCTCCAGAAGAACCTCCATTCCACCATCACCACTCCATATGGTGACCTCTGTCTCTCCGGTAACTTTTCTCGAATAGAATAGGGACCTATCTTCAGGTTTTATGGCTGTTTTTACTCCAACAGCCTCCCAGTATTTTTTGATAAGTTCACAGGCATCCACCCAGTCTGGTCTAAAACCAGAAACTATCTCTATGGTAACACCCAGCGGCTTTCCATCTGGACGTAATCTAACACCATCCGGTCCTCTCTTAAGCCCTATCTCATCAAGGAGTTTATTGGCTCTTGCAGGGTCATACTCTATATAAGCCTTTGCCAGTCTCTCGTGATAGAAAGCGGACTCCTTAAGAGGAGCTGCCTGCCATGGCTCCGCTCTGCCAAGGTAAACTAAATCTATAATCTCTTTCCTGTTTATCGCCAGAGACATGGCAAAACGAAACTTCTTCTCATTAAATATCTTTCTCAACACAGGGTCCTTCTGATTTAGATTGAAGGCCACTATTACAGCATTCATCCCTGTTGGCTTGGTAGTAAAGAATCTATAATCTCCCTTTTGCCTTCCCTCAGCCAAGACAGAATAGTTTTGCAGAGTATTAAAGTGTCTGCTATGCATATCTATCTCACCGTTTAGCGCCTTCATCAGGGCTACTTCAGCATTTTCTACTATATCAAATACTACCCTGTCCAGATATGGGAGCTGATTTCCAGCCGGATCTATCTTCCAGTAGTATGGATTCCTCTCCCATATGTATCTGGGACCAGAACCTATAATATTGGTTGGTCTCCATGCAAATAGTAGAGGTCTATCAGAATTTAGCCACCAGGTATTCTTATTGCCAAATAATGTAAACCAATCCGTTAGCTTTTCTTCTTTTACCATTGCATCAAGCTTTTCCTTAGAGGTATACCTGGGATGGAATTGCTTCATATAATGCTTTGGAACTATCAAACCCATACCATCTGGAGTAGCCAATCTCTGTAAGAACAACCCATTAGGCTGAGTAAATTTGAATCTTATCGTATAATCATCAACCTTTTCTACCTTTACCGGCTGGTTATTCGTAGTGAGCCATTTGGGAAAAGTAGGTGTCAATTCTTTATTTAGAAGGATATCCTCATACCAGAACATTATATCATCGGAAGTAAAGGGTTGACCGTCAGACCATTTTATACCCTTTCTCAGAGAGAAAGTAAATGTCTTACCCTCATCGCTTATCTTCCAGCTTTTAGCCAGGTTAGGCACAACTGTATTGAAATCTGGAGCCCACCTTACCAGACCTTCATAGTCAACTGTTCTCTGAAACCATGCGTTATCAGCAACACCTAAAGTAACCGTCCTCCAATCTCCACCGTATTTCCCTATATCTTCCACCGGCATGACAACGAGAGGTTCAGCGGGAAGTCTTTTATCTACTGAGGGAAGTTTACCCTGTTTTACAAGTTCAGCAAGCATAGGAGCCTCATTGAATGACTTTATATCTTTTCCAGTAGCCTTTTTGTAATCTGCTACGGTACTGTACTGAGATGGGGTTGGATATTTCTGAGCAAAAGACATCTGGACTAATCCTGATACTAAGCCCAGGCACAAAATTAATACTAATAAACTCCTAAAACTTTTCATACTCTCTCAAGCCTCCTCATAAAAAATTTCAATACCAAGAAAACCTCATCTACTCCCCAATCAAAATTATAGATGCAGTTCTCTTCACCTCCTCTCCACCAGGCTTAGCAACTCCAGATAAAACCCGGTTTAATAAATAGCATTTATATTATATCTAAAAGACTGGGATAAATCAATTAGGTGTAACCACTTTCAAAGAGAAATCCCCCTTCTAGTTAGAGTTTTACACCAAGTGTATATACATCTAACCAGAAAGGGGATTTATTCTCTATACCTGATAACAGGATACTGATCTTTTATGACCTTTTTATCCAGATCTCCATAGGTCCAGGGGTTCTATTCGCCCAGGCATAGTATGGTATCGCTACAAACTCTATTTCTCTCTTTAAC
>Ga0255342_1002821_pt1 | contig 20719 bp, 19 predicted proteins | sample wastewater_treat_3_FD_192416 | JGI IMG/M metagenome (GOLD analysis project Ga0255342, IMG submission 192416) | Wastewater microbial communities from Lulu Island WWTP, Vancouver, Canada - plant14 | ecosystem: Engineered > WWTP > Wastewater > Unclassified | place: Canada: Vancouver, British...
AGCGCATTTATCGAGAATACCTTGAGGGTGCAAGTATGCTGAAGATTGCCCGGGGGTTAGAGGCCGACGGTATTCTGAACGGTGCAGGCAATGAGCGCTGGCACACCAGTAACATTAATAATATTCTGCGAAATGAAAAGTACATCGGAGATGCGCTCTTGCAGAAAACCTATACGGTTGATTTTCTTACAAAAAAGCGGGTCAAGAACAACGGTATCGTTCCGCAGTACTATGTAGAGAACAGCCATGAAGCCATCATCCCGCGTGAAGTTTTCATGCAGGTACAGGAAGAGCTCATCCGCCGTCGCATTGTGCACACAAGCCCAAACGGAAAGGCCAGAACTTTCAGCAGCAACCACGTCTTTGCTCAGATAATTATCTGCGGCAAATGCGGTGAGGTTTTTCGCAGGGTACATTGGAACAACAGAGGTAAAAAGTCCATCGTCTGGCGCTGTGTCAGCCGGTTAGAAAACACCGGCCTATTCTGCGATGCCCGCACGGTACTGGAGAGCACCATCGAGCAAGTGCTTGTTACCGCTATCAATCAGACGCTCTGCGACAAGGACTCTTTCCTTATTACTCTGCGGGACAACATCGCAACCGTCATAAATCGTGAAAGCGACAAGGCCTTGTCGGATATTGATAAGCGGCTTGAAGAACTGCAAACGGAGCTTTTGAAACTGGCCACCTCCAACGCGGATTACGAAAAAGTAGGCGATGAGATTCACCGTCTGCGTGACCAAAAGCAAAAGCTGCTTCTTGAAAGCGCTAACCGTGACGAGCTCAAAAAGCGGATTGCTGATATGAGCACATTTCTAAAGAAGCAATCCACCGCCCTCACCGAATATGATGAGCAACTTATCCGACGGCTGATTGAAAATGTCATCATCTATGAGGACAAATTTACCGTGGAATTTAAATCGGGCTTGACGGTTGATGTGGAAGAATAGAGCAAAAAACGAGCAAGGCACTCTACGGAAATTAAGTCGTGGAGTGTCTTTTTCATAAATCACATAAAACATATTGACATTTTTGGATTTGAAGCATATAATGTATCATATCAAGTTTTTTGGATTTGAGGTGAGAACATAGTTACCACATATGATGATCAAGTAAAGGTATTCAAAGCCTTCTGCGACGAAAAGCGGCTGCGTATCCTTGAGTTACTTCGGAGCGGTGAAAAATGTGCCTGTGTTCTGATAGAACAGCTTGATATGCCGCAGTCTTCACTATCCTACCACATGAAAATTCTCTGTGAGTCTGGAATCGTGGATAGCAGACCTGAAGGAAAATGGATGTACTATAAAATAAGCGAAAAGGGTGGTGGAGAAGCTATGGCACTTTTGAGAGAGCTAATCACACCAAATGCTATTGCTATGACTGAAGAACGTAATTGTTGTCTGTAAAGGCCATTTATATAAAATGGCTTTTTTCAGACACTATACATCAAGTTTTTTAGATATGATTGTCCGTTTTCAGAAAGAAGGTTAACTTATGCAAATATTAAAAACAATCTGGGATATTTTTCAAAATCAGATTCTCGGCATGAGATGGCTTAGCGACCTAATCGGAAGTATGCTGTCTGCGTTTGGGCTAGACACTGCCAATCGCTGGGTAGGTAGCATTCAGTTTTTCATTTATGACGTTATAAAAATAGTAGTGCTATTATGCGTCTTAATCTTTATTATCAGTTACATTCAAAGCTACTTTCCTCCGGAGCGCAGTAAAAAGATCTTAGGGCGGTTCCACGGGATTGGGGCAAATTCCGTTGCTGCCTTGCTTGGGACTGTAACACCCTTTTGCTCCTGCTCGTCTATTCCATTGTTTATAGGCTTTACATCCGCAGGTTTACCCCTCGGAGTCACTTTTTCATTTTTGGTTTCTTCACCGATGGTAGATCTGGGTTCTCTCATTCTGCTAATGAGCATATTTGGAACAAAAGTCGCTATATTATATGTCATATTCGGACTTATCATAGCTGTGGTCGGAGGCACCATCATCGAGAAAATGCGCATGGAAAAGTATGTGGAAAGCTTTATTTTATCTGCTGGCAGTGTTGATATTGAATCTCCTGAACTCACAAAAAAAGAACGGTTGGTTTATGCAAAGGAGCAAACGCTATCAACATTTAAAAAGGTTTTCCCGTATATCTTAATTGGTGTCGGAATAGGCGCATTTATTCATAATTGGATACCCGAAGAATGGGTGGTATCCCTGCTGGGAAGCAACAACCCCTTCGGCGTAATATTAGCGACAGTTATTGGCGTACCGATGTACGCTGACATCTTTGGCACGATTCCGATTGCAGAAGCACTACTGGCCAAAGGGGCACAGTTGGGAACGGTGCTGGCGTTTATGATGGGAGTAACTACGTTGTCTCTACCATCTTTGATTATGCTTCGCAAGGCAATAAAGCCAAAACTGCTGGCACTGTTCATCGCCGTATGCACTGTAGGAATTATTGTTGTGGGATATATTTTCAATACTTTACAAGCGCTAATAATATAATTTGGGAGGTATGAATGGTGACAAAAACATTAGGGAAATCCTGCTGCTCCTGCGGATGCGGTGATTGTGATAAAAAGGTTGTTGTTGAATATTTCTATCTTGACCTTCAAACCTGTGAGCGTTGTATCGGGACAGACAGCGTTCTTGATGAGGTGATGCGGGTGCTTACTCCTGCATTAGAACTTGCCGGTTTTGATGTTGAGTACAACAAAACTGAAATTAAGACAGTTGATATGGCCATACAGCATCAATTTGTTTCGTCACCGACGATTCGGGTGAACGGTCAGGACATCTGTAAATCAATTGCTGAAAACAGTTGTGGCTGCTGTAGTGATATCAGCAACACAGATGTAGAATGCCGTGTGTTTGAGTATAACGGTAAGACTTACGAGATTCCACCCAAAGAAATGCTAGCAGAAAGCATCCTTCAGGGTGTATTTAGTCAATTCAATGAAGAATGTTCCTCTGATAAATATCAATTGCCTGCAAACCTAAAAAATTTCTTTGATGGGAAGAAAACCAAGTCTGGGTGTTGCTGCGAAGGCAATTGCTGCTGATAAATAGGAAGTTCTCTGACCGCAATTTGAATTGTGTTAACCTCGGATTCTAATAATGATATAAAGGAGAAAATTTCATGGCTTTGTTTGGAAAGAAAAATAAGAATGAAAAAAATACCTCCTGTTGCGGAGGTAGCTGTGATACTGAAAACATGGCAAAGGCTGAAAAAGCAAAAGCAGAGGGCGCAAGTGTTAAGGTGCTAGGAAGCGGCTGTGCGAAATGTAATCAACTTGAAGCTGCAACAAAAGCTGCACTCGAACAACTGGGCATGGATGCGACAATCGATCATGTGACTGATTTCGCACAAATTGCTACTTACGGTGTGATGACTACCCCTGCGCTGGTTGTAGACGGAAAAGTTGTTTCTTATGGCAAGGTTCTCAAAACCGATGAGGTCGTAAAAATCCTGCAAAGGGTCAGAGGATAGAATATGCATAAAACCAAAGATGCGGAAATAGATAAACCAAGGGTTGCATTTATCTGCGTCCATAATTCTTGTCGCAGCCAAATTGCCGAAGCACTCGGCAAACATTTAGCATCTGATGTTTTTGAAAGCTACTCTGCAGGCACAGAAACAAAAAATCGCATCAACCCTGATGCAGTAAGGATTATAAAACAACTTTATGGAATTGACATGGAAGAGACCCAGCATCCCAAGCTTTTAGAGGATATCCCCCCTGTGGATATTGTTATTACAATGGGATGCAATGTCGAATGTCCATATCTGCCTTGTAGGCACCGAGAGGACTGGGGCTTGGATGATCCGACCGGAAAGAATGATAATGATTTTATTGAAGTTATTAAGAAAATTGAAACTAAGATAAAAGATTTAAAATCGACTCTAAGTAATATATAAGGTTTATTTACTTAAATTAAACCCTGTGTAAACCTTATGATAATAGAGCAAGACCTCCTATGAAAACCATTTAAGGAGGTCTTTATTGTTTTACATCCAACCTGACCACACAACCTCAAAATAATCCGAAAAAACATCTAAATCGACCACTCGCGAAGTCTGACATCTAACCTGTACACTCACCGAGCACTGACATCTAAACCGACCACTTAACTATCAAAAATAGCCTTTATGGACTTATTCCCGCGAAGCGATATTTTCATGTTTTTCGCCTGGTGGGTTTCATACCCATATCTGCTAAAACCCTTGATATATAAGGGTTTTCAGCTCCCTCAATCTTTTACTCTTGACATCAATACCACGCACTCAACGTGGAGCGCGCGCGGGACCGGTTCATGGCCCTGGACGCCGGGGCGCAGTGCGATGTGCTCAAGGAGATCCTCAACATTTTCGCCTGCAACCGCAGCACCGCGGATTTGAAGGCGCTGGGGCTGGGCGGGCAACTGGGCATTGTGAGCACATCCCGGAAGCTGAGCCGGTACGGCTGCGCCTGGCTGGTGCACCAGTCCGTGACCGGCCTGTTCGAGCGGCAGGCCGACCTGCTGGCATGAGCTGGCGAACTCTGGTCATCTCCAGCCGGGCCAAGCTGGATCTGTCCATGAACTATCTGGAGGTGCGCGGCGCGCAAACGCGCCGGGTTCACCTGTCTGAAATTGGCATATTGATTGTGGAGTCTACCGCGGTGTCCCTGACAGCGGCCTTGCTGTGCGAACTGGTGCAGCGCAAGATCAGGGTGATTTTCTGTGACCAGAAGCGAAATCCCCTCTCAGAGCTGACACCACTTTACGGCAGCCATGACACCAGCGCCAAGATACGCCAGCAAATTACCTGGGACAGGAACACCAAGAATCTGGTGTGGGCACAGATCATCGCGGAAAAAATCCGCCGGCAGCAGGCTTTGCTCTATCGTATTGGCGCATATGAACGCGCACGGATGCTGGAGCAATACATCCGGGAGATGGAGCCGGAAGATCTGTCCAACCGGGAAGGTCACGCGGCCAAGGTATATTTTGGTGGATTGTTCGGGCTGGAGTTTACCCGTACAGATGAATGCGCTGTCAATGCTGCGCTGAATTACGGATACTCCATCCTTCTGTCCGCGTTCAACCGTGAAATCAGCGCGGCGGGCTATATCACGCAGCTGGGTATCTTCCATGACAACATGTTCAACCAGTACAACCTGGGAAGCGACCTGATGGAACCCTTCCGCCCGCTGGTGGACCGTGTGGTGTATGAAGCCCTTCCCTTTGAGTTTGACCAGGCCATGCGCATGAAGCTGGTGGATGTGCTTAACACTAAGGTTAAGATTGACGGCTACAACCATTATGTCCTCAACGCCATCCGGATCAATGTCAGGAGTGTATTGAATGCCATGAACCAGAAAAACACGGACGAGCTGAGGTTTTACTGTGAGGATGATGAACTGATGCCTGTGAGCGCGTTGGGAAACAAGTTGCTTTCCCGGACAGACGATACCATATGAGTTACCGCTATATGAGAATGCTCTTGTTTTTTGATCTGCCGGTGGTGGAGCCGGCAGACCGGCGCGAGTACGCGCGCTTCCGGAAGCATCTGATAAAAAGCGGATTTATCATGCTGCAGGAATCTGTGTACGCGAAGCTTCTGCTCAATTCGACCGCTGCCGGCATCATTGCCGAGAATGTACGGCGCAACAAACCGCCCAAGGGTTTGATACAGATCTTGACCATCACAGAAAAGCAATATGCGAAAATGGAATATATCCTGGGCGAGTTTCATACGGAAATCATCGATACTGATGACAGGCTGGTGATTTTGTGATACGGCTTGCGCACCCTGACTGGCATTTTGTCATTTCATTTCATGAGCATCAGACCCCTGTGCTGGTGCTGGAGAATCCTGTGGAGTATCGCAGGCTGGTTGCAGGCCTGCTGCAGCAGACAAAAGGGCAGCCCGGCAGGTTTGTACTGTCGCGGGATTGGACGGTGCTGCCTCTAGAGCAGAACATGGCGATGGTCAGCAATGTGTTCTCGCTGGGGCTCACTGACCGGAAGCTGTTAAACGGGCTGGCGAAGCATGCCCAGGCGCTCTCCTGCCAGGGAAAGCTGTGCGAGGTCACGGCCGGGGCGCAGGCTGCCGTTCTGGAGTGGATGGCCTGCCTTGAAACGGAGCTGCCGGTGCCCATCGCCTATGATGACGAACCGGATGTGGCCGCGCTGCTGAAAGCGGTGGGCCTGCGCTTTGATGAGCCTGACTGCGGCACGCCGGAAGCCCTGGACCGCTACATTCAGGTGATGACCGCGATGACCGGAACCAGGGTCATTGCCTTTGTCAACCTGATGTCGGCCTTCTCCGCGGAGGAAATGGACGCCCTTGCCAAGGCGGCTGATTACCGGAAGGTGCATCTGCTGCTGATTGAACCCCTTGTATCCGCCCGGCCGCAGCCTTCCTGGGAGCGGCGCTATGTGGTTGACAAAGACCTATGCGAGCTTTATCCTGAGGAGGACAACAGAGCGTATTGAGTCCCTCGGCAAAGCGTATGTGATGGCGTGAAATTCATTCTCCTCCTTAAGCTAACAGGGTTTAAATTAGAGGTTTGGGGTTTGAGAGTGATGTTGTTTTAGAGGGTACTCAAACCATTTGAAAGATTTACAACTGACACAGCTCGTTTGAGAGTGATGTTGTTTTAGAGGGTACTCAAACTGTGCGGCACGCTGCCGCTTGAGGTCGCGCGTTTGAGAGTGATGTTGTTTTAGAGGGTACTCAAACGTTTGATTGGGCGCTCTCGTCGATGTACTTGTTTGAGAGTGATGTTGTTTTAGAGGGTACTCAAACAACAGCTGCAGGCTGTGTCTACTCCGGCTCGTTTGAGAGTGATGTTGTTTTAGAGGGTACTCAAACCATAGCGCCTACACTGTCACGGACCGAGCCGTTTGAGAGTGATGTTGTTTTAGAGGGTACTCAAACTAGCGCGCGGTGGTGGTGACGCCGGGTTGGTGTTTGAGAGTGATGTTGTTTTAGAGGGTACTCAAACTATGACCGCAGTTTTCGCACTCATAGTCGGGTTTGAGAGTGATGTTGTTTTAGAGGGTACTCAAACGACAGGACACAAGGTAATGCCGGAGCCTACGTTTGAGAGTGATGTTGTTTTAGAGGGTACTCAAACTGGGGCAAGCGCGACGGCGTGTGGTACAGGTTTGAGAGTGATGTTGTTTTAGAGGGTACTCAAACACAGGGCAATTCGCCGTCAATTGGCGGGTAGTTTGAGAGTGATGTTGTTTTAGAGGGTACTCAAACCGACGGGGTGCATCGCAGATTGTGGGACGGGTTTGAGAGTGATGTTGTTTTAGAGGGTACTCAAACAGTTTTCGGGAAAGTAGGTGTAGTCGTCCCGTTTGAGAGTGATGTTGTTTTAGAGGGTACTCAAACTGCCGTATCATCTGATAACCCTGATTAATAGTTTGAGAGTGATGTTGTTTTAGAGGGTACTCAAACACTGCCCCGAAGTGCAGATGTGCGTGGACGGTTTGAGAGTGATGTTGTTTTAGAGGGTACTCAAACCTTGAAATGAGCCACCCAATGGACGAGGGTGTTTGAGAGTGATGTTGTTTTAGAGGGTACTCAAACCACCAGCAGGGCGTTGCCCGGTATGATCAGGTTTGAGAGTGATGTTGTTTTAGAGGGTACTCAAACCACCAGCAGGGCGTTGCCCGGTATGATCAGGTTTGAGAGTGATGTTGTTTTAGAGGGTACTCAAACTGGTTAAAGGAGTTTCTGGACAGCAACGCGGTTTGAGAGTGATGTTGTTTTAGAGGGTACTCAAACTTGTAGGCACTTCCACATCGTCACGCCAGTGTTTGAGAGTGATGTTGTTTTAGAGGGTACTCAAACAGTGCGGGCGGCGGCATCCTGATGTTCGGCGTTTGAGAGTGATGTTGTTTTAGAGGGTACTCAAACGACGAGCCCCAGAAGGAGGAGAACAGCGAGGTTTGAGAGTGATGTTGTTTTAGAGGGTACTCAAACAGTGCAAGCAGATGTTCACGTATTCGAGAAGTTTGAGAGTGATGTTGTTTTAGAGGGTACTCAAACTGATGCCGTCGGCGGTGTCCTGCCATGTCCGTTTGAGAGTGATGTTGTTTTAGAGGGTACTCAAACCGCGCGCTTGTATCGCGCTTCATGTGCCTTGTTTGAGAGTGATGTTGTTTTAGAGGGTACTCAAACGAAGGCTTACTGATATAGAAGCGAAGACTTGTTTGAGAGTGATGTTGTTTTAGAGGGTACTCAAACGCCCGCTTGATGATGCTTGCCCGGTTGAGTGTTTGAGAGTGATGTTGTTTTAGAGGGTACTCAAACCCTTCCCCGGTCGTTACACCATCCCCAGCGTGTTTGAGAGTGATGTTGTTTTAGAGGGTACTCAAACGATGGTTTTATATATACGGAGGTTTCTGTGGTTTGAGAGTGATGTTGTTTTAGAGGGTACTCAAACGGACTCGCGTGCATCCTGGCCGAAATAGCCGTTTGAGAGTGATGTTGTTTTAGAGGGTACTCAAACACAGTCTGCGCTCAGGATCGCTCAAAGCCCGTTTGAGAGTGATGTTGTTTTAGAGGGTACTCAAACTGAGGGCCTGCCTTGTGATATCAATAATCGCCTAATGACTACCTATAAAAGGAGCCGCAGCAGGCTTTTCGCTGCGGCCCTTGCCAATGAAAAACTGTCCGGCTCAGCCGGAGATCACGCCTTTTTTGAGGATGACGCAGGCGTACAGGGCGGTTTCCCCGGTCTGGATGGTGGCGTAGGCCTTGCGGCTGATGTCGTAAAAAGCAAAGCGCTCCGCAAACTGGATCTTGGTGCCCGGCTCATGGCGCTCCACGATGTCGCGGAAGGTATCCCAGATGGGTGGATCCTCCGGCAGGTCGCCCGGCACCGTCTGCATCAGGGTGACAGGCGCTTCCACATAGGTATCCAGCGGGAAGAGGCGCAGGATGGCGTCCAGCAGCTCGGGCACGCTGTGCCCATCGCAGCGCAGGCAGCGCGCGTTCATGCTGGCGGCCGGAAAATTGCCGTCGCCGATGACCAGGTCGTCCCCGTGGCCCATCTCCGCGATCACCTTGAGCAGTTCCGGGCTTAACAGTGGTGAAATTCCCTTAAGCATGTTGTGCCTCCCTTGATTGATATGAAACGTTTATCAGCTTCATCATATAAAATGAGTTCATCAGGTGTCAAGGGCGCCCGGTCGCAGGCTTGCCCCTGACAAGCGGCGTATATAATGAATTTCCCGCGGGAACAGGGCGTGAACCGCCGGCTCAGCCTGCCAGGAAGTCCCGCACCAGTTCGGCGGCAGTGATGACCTGCGCCCGGCTGACATCATGATGCGTCACAAAGCGGTACTGCCCCCCGGACTGGCCGTTGACCAGCACGCCCCTGCCCATAAGAAAACCGACAAAGCCCTGATGGTCGAAACCGGGCTTTGTGACCTCAAAAAACACCATGTTGATGTGGACGTTGTCCTGGTCCACCCTGATCCCCGGGATGTCGGCCAGCGCGGCGGCCAGCGCTTTGGCGTTGCGGTGATCCTCCCCGAGGCGGGCGGTCATGTCATTGATGGCCAGCAGCCCGCAGGCGGCCAGCACGCCGGCCTGCCGCATCCCGCCGCCCAGCACCTTGCGGTTGCGCCGCGCCAGGGCGATGAATTCCCCGGTGCCGCACAGCATGCTGCCCACCGGCGCGCACAGGCCCTTGGACAGACAGAACATGACCGAGTCCACTTCCTTGGCCACCTCGCAGGCGGGCACGCCAAGCGCCGCCGCGGCGTTGAACAGCCGCGCGCCGTCCATGTGCACCTTCATGCCCAGCTCATGGGCGGCGTCCACCGCGTCGCGGATCTTCCCAAGCGGCACCACCGTGCCGTCGCCCAGCGCGTTTTCCAGGCACAAAAGGCCGGTCCTGGGCGCGTGAAGGTCCTGCGGGTCGCGGAACAGGGCCCTGACCGCCGCGGCCGATACGCCATGGGGCTCATTGACCAGCGCGGCTGACAGGTGGGACAGCCGCGCGTGGCCGCCCTGCTCATGGACGATCACATGGCTGTGGGCAGAGGCGATCATCTCCTGCCCCGGGCGGGTATGGCTCATGATAGCCAGCTGGTTGCCCATGGTGCCCGAGCACACAAACAGGGCCGCTTCCTTGCCGGTGACCTGCGCGGCCAGGGTTTCCAGCCGGTTGACGGTCGGGTCGTCGCCATAGACGTCATCGCCCACGGGCGCCATCATCATGGCCTCCCGCATGGCCCGGGTGGGCCGGGTGACAGTGTCGCTGCGCAGATCTATCATGTCGCTCTCCTTTACAGGGCATGCCGCCGCCGTTTTCCTCCTGTTTCCTTGGGCCTCGGGGCGTTTTTGTGCGTTGCCGGGAAACTGACTAAAATCTATCACAATTCCCGGGGCAATAACAGGTTTCCCCGCGCGATGCTCAGTTTCTTTTTTGCGTTTGCCGGGAGGGACGGGCCGCTTCTCCGGTGCCGGGGCAGCCTGCACCGGGCCCAGGTGATTGACAAGCCGGAGCATCGCCCATATAATTCGTGATTGCCGATTTGGCTACGAACAAAGGGGGAACCATGGACCAGCTGCACAGGGAGATCGCGCGCCGGCGCACCTTTGCGATCATCAGCCACCCGGACGCGGGCAAGACCACGCTGACGGAAAAGCTGCTGCTGTATGGCGGCGCCATCCGCCAGGCGGGCAGCGTCAAGGCGCGCAAGGCGGCGGCGCATGCCACCTCCGACTGGATGGAGATCGAAAAGCAGCGCGGCATCTCGGTGACCAGCTCGGCCATGCAGTTTTCCTTTGAGGGCTACCATATCAATATCCTGGACACCCCCGGCCACCAGGATTTTTCCGAGGATACCTACCGCGTGCTGGTGGCGGCTGACAGCGCGGTCATGCTGCTGGACGCCTCCCGGGGCGTGGAGGAACAGACCCGCAAGCTCTTCCGGGTCTGCCGCATGCGCGGCATCCCCATTTTTACCTTTGTCAACAAAATGGACCGCGCCGCCAAGGACCCCTTCGCACTGATGGAGGAGCTTGAGCAGGTGCTGGGCATCCGCTCCTGCCCGGTCAACTGGCCCATCGGCGTGGACGGCGATTTTCAGGGCGTCTACCACCGCGATACCAGGGCGGTGGAGCTGTATTTTTCAAGCGACCATGGCCGCACCAAGGCCCGCAAGACCGAGGTGTCCATCGATGACCCCGCCCTTGAGGGCATGCTGGCCGCCCACTACCTCACCAGGCTGCGCGAGGAGGTTGAGCTGCTGGACGAGGCCGGCGACGCTTTTGACCTGGCTGCCATCCGCCGGGGCGAGCTGACGCCGATGTTTTTCGGCTCAGCCATCACCAACTTCGGGGTGGAGCCCTTTTTGAACCGCTTTTTGTCCTATACCCTGCCGCCCACGCCGCGCATGAGCGACCAGGGGGAGATCCGGCCGGACAGCCCGGACTTCAGCGGCTTTGTTTTCAAGATCCAGGCCAACATGAACCCGGCCCACCGCGACCGCCTGGCCTTTGTGCGCGTGGTCTCGGGCGTGTTCAGGCGCGACATGAACGCCTGGCATTCCGGACAGAACAAGCAGATCCAGCTCAAGGCGCCCCAGCAGTTCATGGCGGATGAGCGCGCCATGGTGGAGACCGCCTACCCCGGGGACATCATCGGCCTGTTTGACCCGGGCATCTACCGCCTGGGGGACACCCTCTCCCAGAAGCCCGGCCTGCGCTTTGAGCGCATCCCCGTGTTCGCGCCGGAGCATTTTGCGCGCGTGCGCCCCTTTGACAGCATGAAGCGAAAGCAGTTTTTAAAGGGCATCGAACAGCTGTCCAACGAGGGCGCGATCCAGACCTTTACGCGCGAGGAGATCGGGCTTGAACAGAGCATCGTGGGCGTGGTGGGCGTGCTGCAGTTTGACGTGCTGGCCTACCGCCTCAAAAATGAATACGGCGCGGAGCTGATCATGGACAGCCTGCCCTGGCGCTTTGTGCGCTGGGTGGTTGACAGCCCCAAGCCCTTGGACGCGCTCAACCTGACCTCCACCACCGCCCGGGGCACTGACGCCCGGGGCAAGCCCGTGCTCTTTTTTGAGAATGAATGGTCCATCCGCCTGGCCATGGAGAGAAATCCCGGCCTGGCGCTGGATGAGATCGAGCCCATGGATACCTTCGAGGGCCGGACATAAGGCCGGCCCGCGTCGGCATGGGCGCAGCTTCTTATCAAGTTCCGGCAAAAGCCTTTCAGGCCTTGCCGGTTTTTATTTTACGGGCTTTCCAACCGCCAGCCGCCATCCCCGTGGTAGACCATCAGCCGGCTCATGCCGCCATCCACCACCAGGGTCTGCCCGGTGATGAAGCCAGCCTCCTGGCCGCTGAGAAAGAAGGCGGCCTGGACGATGTCCTCCGGAGTGCCCACGCGCCCGGCTGGGTGCTGGGCGGCGTCCGCGCCTTGAAACTGCGCGCCTGTGGTATCCACCCAGCCCGGGGCAATGGCGTTGACCCGCGCCCTGCCCGCCAGGGAGACCGCAAGCGAATGGGTGAGCGCTGTGATGCCGCCCTTGGCTGCCGAATAGCTCTCCGTATGGGCCTGGGACTGGAAGGCGCGGGTGGAGGACAGGTTGATGACGCTGGCGCCAGGGCTGAACCGGGGTAAGAGCAGGCGCGTCAGGTAATAGGGCGCGGCTACGCCCACCCGGAGGACGTACAAAAAATCCTCATAGGAGCATTGGTCCACCCCGCCGCGGCTAAGCATGGCGTTGTTGATGAGGATGTCCACCCGTTGAAAAGCGTTTTGGACCAGCAGCGCGAACCGCTCCAGCACCGATCTGTCCGCGATGTCGCCCTGTAAAAAGACCTCCGGCGCCTTTGCGGGCTGCGTGAGATCAATGCCGGCCACCCGCGCGCCCTGGGCACGGTAGGCCGCTGCCAGCGCCTGGCCGATGCCCTGCGAGACGCCGGTGATCACCACATGCCTGTTCGCAAACCTCATAGCGGCCTCCATAAAAACATACCGTGCCTTGCGCGGTATGCCGGTTCAGCGTGTGCCGATGCCCATGACCTCGTTTTGCTCGCGGGAGTTGGTCTTGCCGTCGTATTTGCCGATCTCGTTGAGCTGCTCGCCCATGAAGATCAGCACGGCTGTCTGCCCGCCGTCCAGGTTGAAGGCGGTGCCGCAGCCCAGCGCATGAAAGCGCTCGGCCAGCCAGGTGGTGTTGACGCCCTTGCTTTTGGAGGTGCGGGACTCCACCACGATGTGCAGGAAATGCCCCTTGCTGATCATGCCCAGGCCGGCGCGCGGCTGCTGGGTGATGCCGAAGTTGGCGACGCCCTGGACGTTGATCTCCCCGTCGCGCACCAGCCAGGGGCCAAAGGACAGCACGTCCCTGGCGCCGGCCTTGATCAGCTGCTCCGCCGTCATCTCGTTGGCGCTGTGCACGCTCATGCTGCCATCAGGATACAGCGCCATCACGTCCAGGTTGGGGTGGGTCCTGCGGTTGGGATTGATGGGCTGGTCGTAGAGGATCTTAAAGTCCCGCGCCACCTTGCCGATTACGAATTTCTTGCCGTCGCGGTTCATGTTGACGCGGTAGATGTAATAGTCCCCGTTGAGGGCGTAGACCAGATGATGTTGGTTGGCGATCTTTTCCATCGTTGTCATTTTACGGCGGTTGCCCGGGTCAAAGGGATACATTTTAAACGCTTCGTCCTCTGTGAAGAAGATATGGCTTTCAAACCAGCGCAGCTTGTTGTCGACGTCCTGATGGCGGGTGATCACCAGCCGCAGGGTCGGCGAGGCATAGCGCCAGATGCCCTGGTCCTCATCCTTGAACACATAGGGCGCCTGGCCCGCGGGCAGAAAGCCCTGCGCGGTCAGCGGCGGGAAGCCCTCGGTCAGCAGCGGCTCAGCCTGAGCGTGTTCACCGGCTTGTGCCTGCGCCCCTTGGGTTTCTGCCTCCGGCGCCTGTGTCGCCTGGGGCGGGGGTGTCGCGGGCATGATGGCGGGCAAGGACAGGATGAAGGGGTCGTTCAGACTGCCCGTGCCCCGCGCGTCCGCCAGGGCGCCCGGCGTCAGGCGCAGCATGGGGCGCACACCGATGTTGGAGTAAGAGGCGGGCGAATAGCCAAAGCTGCCCTTTTCCATCACGCGGCGCTGGCTGTTCGCGTTGCTCTGGGAGCGGCTGCGCGTCCAGTAGCTGGCGTCCCCGCCGGCATATTTTTGAACGCCCTGCCTGACCGCATAGGGGGTCGGCCTGGCGCGCAGACCTTCGGTGTCAAAAAAACCGCCGTCCTTCTTGCGCAGCTCCTCCACCGACGGCAGCGTCACCAGGGGCGCGCCGTCCTCCACCGCGATCAGGGCCTGCTCGCCGGGGACAAAAGCCTGTTCGAAAAACTCGCCCTCAAGCCAGCGCTTGATCTCGGAGTATTCATAGCCGTTGAAGCGGCCTTCCGACTGGACAGGCCTGGCGTCCAGCACATACTCGCTCAGCAGCAGCACGCCATTGGCATTGTCGCTGAGCAGCTTCCACAAAATGGGGGCTGTGCCGCCGTCGGCCTGGGTTTTGTAGGTGCCGAACTGGACATAGCCCATCTCCTGGGCCAGGGAGGCCGGGGCGCCGGCCAGCAGGGCCAGCGCCAGCATAACAAGGAAAACTCTTTGCAACATGGACGTCCTTTCAAAGTTGAATTATTTGTCCGCGGCGAAGACGGCTTCGCCGGTGGTCAGGAAACTGTCCGGCAGGTTCTCAAAGTCCTTGGGCGGGCGCTTCAGGGTGAGCTTGCGGAAGATGGCCTGCTGCGCGGCCTCATCTGTCACCGGTGTGGGACGGTAGTCACCTGTGCCGCGGGTCTCCAGCGGGATGACGCGGATGGCGGCCAGGCGCGGCCTGTCGCCGGACAGGTCATAGCTGACCTGGAACAGCCCGGTGGACGGGTCCACCTTGCTCATGGCGCCAAAGGTGAAGTTGCCGGTGCTGAACAGGACCGGCTTGCCCTGGTACAGCGCGATGGGCTGCACCACATGCGGGTGGTGGCCGTAGATCAGGTCGATGTCGAATTTGAGCACCTTGCGGGCAAAGCTGTACTGCGCCCCATCGGGTATCAGGTAGGTTTCCCTGCCCCAGTGCAGGCTGAGGATGACCAGGTCGCATCCGGCGTCCCGCAGCTCCCGGGTCGCTTTTTCAATGTGCCTGAGGTCGCTTTCCTGGGGATAGGTGAAGCCGATAAAACCGATCCTGACCCCCTTGCGCTCCAGGATGACCTGCCGGTTGACCTTGGTCGTGCCGGGCGGGCTGAGGGTGCCGAAGTGCGCGATGCCGGCCTGGTCCAGATGCTCCAGCGTCTGGGCATAGCCCTCTTTATAAAAGTCCATGGCGTGGTTGTTGGCGGTGTTGACCACATCGATACCGCCGGACAGCAGGATCTGCGTGTGCGCCGGGTCGATCACCAGCGGGAAGTAGACGTCCCTGTGCCGGGTCCGGGTGGTGATGGTGCCCTCCAGGTTGGCAATGGTGATATCGGAGGCACGCATCTGCTCCGCCACCAGGGAAAAGGGCCAGTCCATGCCTTTTTGCGCGACCACGCTGTGGTAACTGTTCTCCCAGCTGCGGTGCTGAATGGCGTCACCGATGCTGACATCCCCCACAAAGGTGAGCGTCAGCGTCTCTTCGGCCGCCGCGCCCAGGCTCAGGCACATGACCAGCGCCAGTAGGATGATGGCCAGACGGTTCTTCATACGCGCCTCCTTGTTTCTTCCCGAGCATGATACCATATCGCGAAGGGATTTACACCCGGTGAAGGTAGCCCCGCCCTGAAAACCGCTGCCCGGATTTGTTGGACACGGGCCGGCAAAGACCGCCTGCAGCACAATGCCACCGTACCTTTCGATGGGGCAGGTGGCATCGTGAATACCGGGATTGCAGCGCGTTTGCCGGACGGTGCGGGATCCCGGACATCCGGCGTGATGGAAGAGGCCGCCGCCCTCCGGTCAGCGCAGGTTTTGCAGCGGCTGTCCCTTCTGACACATCGGACAGACATCCGCGCGGTAGTGCGCGGCGTTAAGGGTGATCAGGCTGACCAGGGGCACGTTCAGCGGCGCGGTGCCGCCAGATTTGTCCACCAGGCAGCCTACGCCGGCCACCACGCCGTCCAGGGCGCGCACGATTTCCATCATCTCGTGGATGCTTTGGCCGGTGGAGATCTCATCCTCCACAATCAGCACGCGTGCGCCGGGGCGCAGGGTGAAGCCGCGGCGCAAAATCAGCGCGCCATCGCGCTTTTCACAGTAAAACAGGTTCAAACCCAGCGCGCGGGCCACCTCGTATCCGGGCAGCACGCCGCCGATGGCTGCCGAGAGCACCACCTCCGGCGCAAAATCCCTGCATTTATCGGCCAGCGCCCGGCCAACCAGCTCGCCGGTCTGATGGTTTTCAAAGAGGCGCGCGCACTGGACATACCAGTCGGTGTGCCGCCCGGACAGGCGGTAAAAATGGCCCTGCAGGATGGCGCCTTTTTCCTGGAACAGCGCGCGGATTTTGTCCTCTTCGGTGGAAGGAAGGGGGGGATGAGTCTGGTTCATGCTTGCTCCGCCTTGATTTGGTCATCATGCCTGTGCAAAGCGTCCGCCAGCCGGGCGTCTGCCCCTGCCATGGGTGGAGCTGTATACAGGCAGGAAAAAGCGTTGTCGCCAGCGCTTGTGTTCTTATTGTTTGGCGCCGCACTCGGGACAGAACTTGGTCCCGGGCTCCAGGGACTTGCCGCAGCCGCTGCAGGCGGTGCCTGACTGGCTGGCGCCGCAATGGGAGCAGAACTTGCTGCCCTGGGCGATGGGCGTCTGACAGCTGACGCAGGGCACCAGGCTGGGCTGTGGGGCGGCGGGCTGCGGCTGCTGGCTGCCCGCAAAGGCGCCCTGCATCATTTGGCTCATGGCCATGCCGGCGCCCAGGCCCGCGCCCATGCCGGCAACGCCGCCCTCGTTTTGGGCCGCGTCGCGCATGGCCTCCGCCGCCTGGAACTGGGCGTATCTGCCCAGGTCGCCCACCACGCCCATGCTGGTGCGGCGGTCCATGGCCTGCTCGACTTCCTGGGGCAGGGAGATGTTTTCAATCACAAAGCTTTCCAGCTTGAGCCCCAGCCCGGCAAAGCGCGGGGACAGGCTGCTCAGCGCGAACTGGCTGAGCTCATCGTAATTGGCGGCCAGATCCAGGGCCGGGATCTTGCTCTGGGCAATGATGTCTGACAGCGCGGACACCACCGTGCGCTTGATTTGCCCCTCCACGCCCTCCACCGTCATCAGCTCGGTGGTGCCAAAGACCTCCTTGAGAAAGGCCGCCGGGTCGCTCACGCGGAAGGAGTAGATGCCGAAGGCGCGCAGGCGCACCATGCCAAACTCGCTGTCGCGCATCATGACCGGGTTTGAGGTGCCCCACTTCAAATCCAGGAACTGCTTGGTGTTGACAAAGTAGACCTCCGCCTGGAAGGGGGACTTGAAGCCGTATTTCCAGCTCTTCAGCGCCGTCATGATGGGCATGTTCTGGGTGGACAGCTCGTAGCGCCCGGGCTGGAAGATATCGGCGATCTTGCCCTCGTTGACAAAGACGGCCACCTGGCTTTCGCGCACGGTGAGCTGCGCGCCCATCATGATCTCCTTGCCGTCACGCTCATAGCGGTACACCATGGTGTTGGCGCTGGAATCGGTCCACTCGATGACGTCAATCAGCTGGCTGGTAATGATTTTTTTGAAAAAGCTCATGGCAGTTCCTCCTGTTTTGATTGGGTGGCGATCCGAAAGGTCTCTCCGGGGTATGTTAGCGGATGGTTGGAATCAGGTGATCCAGCTGCTTCAGCGCGATAAAACGGGTGCAGACCAATTCCAGGTCCATGAACATCTTGACCTGCTTGGCGGTCTCCAGCACCTCGCGCTGCGCCTGTGAGGAAAGAAGGTCCAGCTCTTTTTCGGTAATGTCCTCGGTGCTGCAGGCCAGCACGCGCAGGCGCAGGGGGCTGATCAGCGCGGCTGTGTACACCATGGGCCCGGGGATGTGACCGAAGAAATTGGCGCGCAGGGACAAATCCAGCCGCTCAAAGCCATGGCTCCAGCGGGACTCCAGATACTGGGCGCCCTCGGGCAGGTCAAACTCAAACAGCAGGCAGGGACGCTTGGGGCAGATCGGCGAACGCGCCAGCAGCAGGCGGCTGGCCAGCTCATCGCGGTTGGCGATGCGCTCCTCCAGCAGCTTGTGCAGGGCCTCGTTTTGCAGCCTGGCCATGATCATGGCGGGGTTGTTGTCATAGTCGGAAAAATCACCGTGCAGCTGGTCCAGCGCATCGCGCAGCATGGACAGCTCATTGCGCAGCGCGTCCCCGCGGCGGTGGGTGCGCAGGATGGGCAGGTAGGGGTAGCGCTCATCCAGGTGGGCCATCAGCGGCGCGGCGTCCTGGTTTTGCATGTCTACTGCGATGGCGTCGGCGCCCGGCCGCTCCAGGTAGCGCATGGCTTCCGTCACCTCCGCCGCGAGCGCCAGAGGTTCAAACATCAGCCTGTTCATGTCCTGAATGCCCAGGAAGGCTTCCCGGACATCCTCCCTGTCGGTGACCAGCAGCAGCTTGTACATTCATCTCCTCCTTCACTTAACGCGTTCTATTATAGCCCGATGCCCCCAAAATGACAACGCCCCGCTGTAATCGAGTTTGCGCGCGGCGATGGCGCGCAGCATTCGCCTTCCCCTTGCTGTCATACGGCGCTAATCTGACAAGACCGACTGGTCCCCGACTGCCCTTCTGATCCGTTTCTTCGTTTTGAACCGGCACAGGCACAGCAGCGTGTTGAGGACATGCCCCATCGCGGGGAAGCTTGTCAAAGCCGCGAAACAGCGTTTTTTGAAGGGTTTTCATCGGCGGAGTCCCGGAAACGGCATTGACCTTCCCGGAATCCATGGTAAGCTGATCACAGCAAGGCGAAGGCGGATATCGGATCATGGACAAACGTCCTGCTGTATTATTTACTTGAAATGAATGCAATTTATGCCAGGCAAACGCTGTGAGGAGGAAGAATGCATGCCGCTCATCCGTGAAGTTGCCACAAAGTATGGCCTTATCCGCGGCCTGCCGGCCGCTGACCCGCGCGTCACCAGCTACAAAGGCATTCCCTTCGCCGCGCCGCCGACAGGCGGGAACCGCTGGCGGGCGCCGCAGCCCTGCCCCCCGTGGGAGGGCGTGCTGAACGCGTATGATTTCGGCCCCATCACCCCGCAGGCCGTGACCGGCAAACACAAGGAAAACATCTACAGCCGTGAATGGGCGGTGGATGACGACCCCCTGATGGACGAGGACTGCCTCTACCTGAACGTCTGGGCGCCCGCGGAGGGTCAGAAGGACCTGCCGGTGTTTGTCTGGTACTTTGGCGGCGGCCTCCAGGTGGGCGCCACAACGGAAATGGAGTTTGACGGCGAGCGCATCGCGCGCCGCGGGGTGGTTGTCGTCACGGTCAACTACCGCCTGAACGTCTTCGGCTTTCTGGCGCATCCTGAGATCAGCGCCGAGGCGGACAGCGGGACCGCCAATTTCGGTTTCCTGGACCAGCGGTTCGCCACCCGGTGGGTGAAGGAGAACATCGCCGCGTTCGGAGGGGATCCGGACAACATCACCATCGGCGGGCAATCCGCCGGCGGGATGAGCGTCAGCGCGCAGATCTCACATCCGGGCAATGAAGGCCTCTTCCGGCGCGCGGTCATCATCAGCGGCCTGTTTATCCGCGCCTATCCCGAGCGGCTGAGCCTGTGCGTATCCCTGAAGGAGGCGCAGGAGCGGGGCAGGATCTTCTTTCGCGAGGTGCTCAAGGTCAAATCCCTTGAGGAGGCAAGGCAGGTGCCGTGGGAGAAGCTGCTCAGCGCCGCGCTGCCCTGGAAGGAGGGCGGCCTTTGGCCCGCCTGCGTGGACGGAAGCTACCTGACCTATCCGCCGGACCAGTGGTATCTGCATCAGCAGCGCGTGCGCTGCCCGGTCATCACGGGCTCCACCGACAACGAGTTCCATGTCTCTCCCGCCGCCCATGACGACGCCTCGCTGCTTGAGTACGCAAAGAAAATAGAAGGCCTGGACATCGACGCCTTCATCAGCGCGTTCACATCGCCCGCCACCAGGGAAAGCATCGCCAAGGAAGGCAGGGTGAGCGCCATTGACATCGCGGTCCGCGCGGCGGTAGGCAAATCCGGGGATCCTGTGTATGCCTATGAGTTTGGCGCGGAGATCCCGGGATGGGACGATCCGGGCGCCTTCCATTCCGTGGACCTGTGGTTTTTCTTTGAAACGCTTGCCAAATGCTGGCGGCCCTTTGTCGGGAAGCATTATGACCTTGCCCGGCAAATGTGCGACTATCTGGCGAACTTCTGCAAACACGGCGACCCCAACGGCAGCAATGCCGCCGACGGCCAGCTGCCCTACTGGCCTGTTTTCACGCCCGAAGCGCCGGTCATGATGTCTTTCGCGGACACTGTCAAGCCGGTCCACCGCCCCATGGATCCGGTGGCGCGCCTGCTGCTGGAGGCCTACTTCAGGCGCATGGAGCGGCAATGAGGTGTTATGCCGGGTGAGCACCCCGCACGGCCGTAGTGCCTCAAGTCAATATGAGCGCGAAAGTTGTAATGATGCCTCACATAAATTAAGCGCGAAAGCGAAGTGGGGAGCGCAGGAAATTTCTTTGGGGATGGATAGGGAGAGGCCGCCATGATA
>Ga0255342_1002826_pt1 | contig 20693 bp, 16 predicted proteins | sample wastewater_treat_3_FD_192416 | JGI IMG/M metagenome (GOLD analysis project Ga0255342, IMG submission 192416) | Wastewater microbial communities from Lulu Island WWTP, Vancouver, Canada - plant14 | ecosystem: Engineered > WWTP > Wastewater > Unclassified | place: Canada: Vancouver, British...
TTGCTGTTCACCATTAAAAGCTTTAACAATAGTATGGCCAGAAAACATTTCTTCTACATGACCATTAATTGCTCCTAAAGAAACCTGATGATTAAAAAAATATTTCTGTGATTTTTTAATGATTAGTCTCGCTAATAAAAAACCAAGCGGCAAAATAATGAGGGCAATTAAAGTTAACTGCCAACTAATAATAATCATCATTATGAGAATGCCAACAATAGTGGTAACGGCGGTAACTACTTGAGTCAAGCTTTGATTAAAACTGTGACTGATAGTGTCTACATCATTAGTTACTCGGCTAAGAATATCTCCATGATTCTGACTGTCAAAATAACGCAAGGGTAAACGATTAATTTTTAAAGAAATACTCTTTCTTAAATTAAAGGTAACTTTTTGAGTAATTCCCACCATAAGCCAGCCCTGCAGATAACTGCATAAAGCGCTGATTATATAAATACCGACTAAAATTGTTATTAAGTGGAGAATGGCGGAAAAATCAATACCTCCTTGAGTAATATTCTTCAAGCCATCAACAATTTTATTAGTAATGTCACCCAATATTTTAGGACTGATGACACTAAAAATAGTGCTAGCCATGGCTAAAAATAAAACCAAAATGATAGAAACGTAATATGGTCTTAAATATTTAATAAGTTTGCGCATTGTACCTTTAAAATCCTCAGGCTTTTCCACAAGACCCCGCATTCCCCTGCCGCGTTGATGACCCAACCCACTTAGTCGTAGTCCTTGAGGCGGTAAATGAGTAGAAGTAGTATTTGATTTTACTTTATCTTGGGACATAATATTTTACCTTAAAATCTGGCTAGCTCTTCAGGCGCCAGTTGTGAAGCAGCAATTTCACGATAGGTCTTACAGGTCCGTAACAAACTTTTATGAGTACCCTGTCCCACTATTTCGCCTTTGTCTATCACTATTATTTTATCGGCATTCATAATGGTGGCAATACGTTGAGTAACAATAATAACGGTCTTACCTTTAGCTTCTGTCTTCAAGGCATGCCTCAGGGCTGTATCGGTCTTAAAATCCAGGGCCGAAAAGCTATCATCAAAAAGATAAAGCTCGGGATTTTTAGCCAATGCCCGGGCAATAGCTAAACGTTGCTTCTGCCCTCCAGAAAAATTACTACCGGCCTGAGCAATAGAGCTATCAAATGTCTGTTCCAACTCCTTAATAAACTCTAAAGCTTGAGCAGTAGCAGCGGCCTGTAAAATTTCTTCCTGGCTAGCACGAGGATTACCATAAATAATGTTATCTTTAATAGTGCCCGAAAATAGCATCGCTTTTTGGGATACATAACCAATGCGTTCTCGCAAATTCTTTTGTTTCATAGCCCGCACATCTATATCATCAACTAAAACCTGCCCATTGGTAGCGTCATAAAACCGAGGAATAAGATTAATAATTGTTGATTTACCACTGCCAGTACTGCCGACAAAGGCCGTGGTCTCACCCGGCAGAGCAATAAAAGAAATATTATGTAAAACTGGCTCAGCAGCACCAGGATAAGTAAAGGTAACATTCCTAAATTCTACCTTCCCACCCCTCCTAGGAGCTTTTACTGGGTTAACTGGATCTTGAATTTGAGATTCAGTTTCCAATACTTCAGTAATCCTCTTGGCCGATACTGCAGCCCGAGGAAGATTCATAAAAATAATGGAAATCACTAAAAAGGCAGATACAGCCTGCATGGAATATTGTAAAAAAGCCAGCATATTGCCGACCTGTAAATTACCAGCCTCAATATGATGCGCGCTAAACCAAACAATAGCAATCATCATAAAATTCATAATAAGCATCATGGCAGGTTGAAGGACAACCATTAATCGATTAACCAAAAGATGAATTCTAGTTAAGTCTTGGTTAACCTTATTAAATTTTTGAGCCTCATATTCTTCTTTGCCAAAAGCCCTAATAACTCTCAGGCCGGTAAGAATTTCTCTAGTTACTGAATTTAATTTATCTACTAATTTCTGTAATTTAGTAAATTGAGGCATAACTATATAAAAGAGCACCAGCACTATAGCAATTAAGGCCAGTACCGCTACCGCCATAATCCAGGACATTGATGGAGCTAAACGATAAGCCTTAAAAGTAGAAAGTATACCCATTAACGGGGCTAATAGGGCGATACGGCAAAGCATTATGGTAACTTGCTGAATTTGTTGAATATCATTGGTACTACGAGTAATAAGCGAAGCAGTGGAAAATTTATTAAACTCAACCAGGGAAAAATTTTCTATCTTAGCAAAAACCATATTCCGCAAATCTCTAGCGAATCCCGTACCAATGCGTGATGACAAATAACTCGCCCCCAACATTGCTAATCCGCCGGCGATAGTAATAAGAATCATGGTCAAGCCACTATGAAAAATCATTCCGACGTTCTGGCCCATGATTCCCTGATTAATAATTTTGGCCATATAGTCTGGCAAAGCTAAGGTAGCCGACGCCTGGCCATAGGTTAGGGCAACCAAGGCTAATAATGGCCAAATATATGGTTTAAGATATTTTAAGAGTTTAGTCATGTAAATTTAATAAAAAATTCTCTACTTCAGTTATACCAACTATTATAGATATAAAAGTCTTGAAAATGCCTGTTTTGCATTGTATCAGTTTGCCTGATTTTGGACAAGCAACAATTATTAATTAAAAAGAAAGATATTAACAACTTCAAAAATTCTTTAGCTTTAGTACTATTAGTCCGGGGAATCATACTGCTTCTGTTTTATGACGTGTTATAAAGCACCATTTAGTAGCTTCAATTAAAAGAATATTTAAAAATCCAATACCCAACAGCAAGCTCCAGTCAAAAAGACTTAAGGATGTTGTTTTTAAAAGTGTTTGCAACGGCGGTAAATAAAGACCGGCTAATAGCATAAAAACCCCAAAAAGAAGAGCCCAATTTAAAAACTTATTAGAAAAATGATTAAAATGCCAAATATTTTTTCTTAAACTTCGACAAGAAAGGATATAAAAAAGTGAATCAATGGCCAATCCGGCAAAAATAATAGATTGAATATGAGAGAGTGTATAGCCCGAATATTTCATTAACCAGAAAAATAATCCCAAAAGAAAAATATCAGTTATTATCCCAATAATAAAAACTAAAAATCTCATTTCTCTCGTTAGCAAAGGCGTACTATGGCCACCTGGTTTTTGTTTCATTAAATCTTTTTCTTTGGGCTCAAACGCTAAAGCTAAAGATAATGGTCCATCTTCAATTAAATTCACCCATAAAATCTGGACGGCGACAATGGGCAATGGTAGACCTAATAATAAACTAGCCCCTACCAATATCACCTCAGTAAAACTATCAGATAAAAGATAGGTAATAACTTTTCTAATATTATCTAAAATCGCCCGTCCTTCTTCAACTGCAGCCACAATGACTGAAAAATTATCAGTTAATAAAACTAGGTCAGCAACTTCTTTGGCAACATCAGTGCCAGAGCCCAAAGCTACTCCAACATCGGCTTGTTTTAAGGCCGGCGCATCATTAATACCATCACCGGTCATTGCCACAACTTCTCCCCTTTCCTGCCAAGCTTTTATTATTCTTAGTTTATGCTTCGGTTCAACCCGGGCGTAAATTTTGATCTTAGGTAGAATCTTTTTAAATTCTTCATCGGATAAATTCTCTAATTCTTTCCCTTCTAAAATATTATCATCCTCAATCTTCATTCCTATCTTTTCAGCAATTGCCTTGACCGTTAATGCATGATCACCGGTAACAATAATTGGTCGCATTCCTGCGCGATAACAAGCCTGAATTGTTGCTTTGGCATCTTCCCGTATAGGATCTTCTAAGGCAAAAATTCCCACAAATATTAAATCGTTAATATCCTGCTGACTTAAATCTGGGGAACATTCTTTTAAATTTTTATATGCTACTGCTAATAATCGATAACCTTGGCTCGTTAACTCTTCATATTTTGACTTAAATTCTTCTATTTTTTCTTTAGTTAGCTCCTCTATGCCACTTTCCCCTTTAATATATTTTGATTTCTCCAATAAAATTTCTGGCGCTCCTTTAACATATAAAACATAATCATCACCAACAATTTTTCGTAAACTCGCAGAATATTTATATTCAGAGCTAAAAGGAATCTCGTCTATTTCTTCCTCACTTTGCAAAAATTGATTTTGCAAAATTCCCCTTTCCCCAGCCCTAGCAATCAAGGCCTTCTCGGTTGGCAGTCCTCGAATTCTCCATTTTTGTGGCGCATCATCGTGATTTTCGACAAACGCCTCGCTGGATAAAATAGCAATTTTTAAAGCTAATCCTTCTTGAGGCTGAGGATAAAACTCAGTAACTTGCATTTTGGCTTTTGTTAAAGTACCAGTTTTGTCAGAACAAATAATGCTTGTGCTACCTAAAGTTTCAGCTGAAGCTAATTTTCTAACCAATCCTTTCCTCTGAAAAATCCTTTGCATACCAGTGGCTAAAATCAATGTCATGGCTACCGGCAAACCTTCAGGAATCCCCGCCACAGCAACAGCCACTGCAGTGGTAAACATCTCAACAATATCTCCGCCAGTTAACACTCCTTCAATAAAAATTATAAGGCAAATTACTCCAATTATTATCCCAACGATTTTGGAAAAATGAACCAATTTTTTTTGATAAGGAGTTTTCTCTTCTTTGGTTTCTTTTACCAAAACACTAATCTTACCAATCTCTGTCTCCCGGCCTATTGCGGTAATCACTGCTTTCCCTCTGCCATCTTCAACTACTGTCCCCATATAAACCATGTTGTCTCGATCTGCCAACGGTGTATTCTCTGGCAATGAATTAATATTCTTAATCGCCGGCAGCCATTCACCCGTTAAGGCCGCTTCATTAATTTTTAAATTATGATTCTCAATTAACCTTCCATCGGCCGGTACTTTATCCCCTGGTCTTAGCAAAATAATATCTCCAGGCACTAAATTCTCAGCTAAAACTTCCTCTTCTTTACCATCCCTAAAAACAATGGCTTTTATACTTAAAGCCCTTTTTAATTCTCTTAATGCCTGTGAAGCTTTTTTTTCTTGGACAAATCCAACAATGGCATTTAAAATAACCGCTGCAAAAATTACAATGCTGTCAGTGTGTTCTTTTAAATATAAAGTAATGATACCAGCGATAAATAAAACATAAATTAAGGGACTTTTAAATTGCTCTAAAAATATTTTAAAAGCCGACAAGGGTTTCTCTTCGGGAAGTTTATTTATCCCTAATTGTTGCTGACGTTTTTTAACCTCCTTTTTCGAAAGCCCTTTTTGAGCATCAGTGACTAATTTTTGAATAACCTCCTCAGTTGTAAGTAAGTGCCACATAATCTAGGGATTTATAAAATAATTATGGATATTATATATAACATTTAATCTACCTCTAATTACCCACTGTTTTGTATATTATCATAATATATTCTTTTTATTCAACTTGGAATTAGCAATGCTCTTTTAAAAATAATCCTGAAGTTTTAAGAATAGTATTAAATCACCCTCATTGGCCTACCTTTTATCTTTATCTTAAGGGTGAACCAGGGAATAAAAACCTTGATGCAATAGGCGGAATTATCTTGGCTAACTCAAAGTAATGTTTACATCATTGAAAGTGTTAAAGCACTCCAAACACTCTAAAAATTTTTTCTTGCTGAATTGAAAAATTTAAAGGCTTCTTCTGGGCATTCTCTACTCGGACAAAAAATATCAAAATCTGTTTCAAGTCCGTCTGTGAATTTTGGGTTCGTATCTAATTTTATGGCTACCAGGGGCGAGATTCGAATCCACACAACTTTTTAGTCATACGATTTTGAGTCGTACATGTTTGTCAATTCAGCCACCGCGGCAAAAAAATAATTTTTTATGTATTCACTTGCCCTACTTCTTTGTTTTGATCTTATTATATAAAACTCTTTTTGGTTTCCCATTATCAAAATTACCCCTTAAACCATCAATATAAGCATTAGCTATAGAATATATCCTCCTACTTTTACAATCATCATATATTAGGACACCAATGACTAACTTTAAAAAATTTCCACATAGGTCTAAATAAAACTTAATTTTATTTGTAGAATATTTTGTTCCCAGCCAAACCAAATTCCTCTCACTATAATAATTTAACCAAAATTTATCATAAGGAGTCCTTATTGACTTTCTCCTTATAAAACTTTTTGTTAATCTGGCGCCCTGCGTAGCTTCCTTGTGGACTATTACACTGTCGGGAACTAAAAGAATCTTGCCAACCTGTCGCAATCTAATACAATACTCTACGTCATCGCAGTAAATAAAAAATTCTTTTTTGGGATAGCCAATTTTCTGTATAGCTTTTCTGTTAACTAGAACCCCCACAAACGAAGCCATGTCTATTTCGATATAATTACGTCTATAAAATTTTGGTTCCAACGGTTTTTGGGGCATAGGAAATATACAATTTAAATCGATACTGCCCCTATGACTATGACTTATAACACCATTTGTTAATATTACGCTACTTGCCAGCGCTGATAAGTTATCTTTATCAAAATATTTACTTAATTTTTCAAGAGCATCTTTTTTTGGCTCTGCATCATCGTCCATGAGCCACAACCAATCATAGTTTTTTTCATACCCTCTTTTAACACCCTCATGAAAACCACCGGCCCCACCAATGTTTTCTGGTAACCTTACATAATCTATTTTTGGATTTTTTAAATAACCTTGTTCTTCTAAAAATTCTGGCGTGCTATCAGTAGAAGCATTATCAATTAAAATAATAGAATCTAAAGAATAGGTTTGGTTTAAGAGAGCATCTAAACATTCTTTTAATAATTCTTTTCTATTATAAGTTACAACAACTGCGGCTATTTTTTCTTTTTTATTTTCTTCTTTCATATAGCTTTAATTTTATGTTTTGCTTATTAGAATAAATATTTAAAATTTGATTCAACAAATATTTTCCATTATATCGAATTAAATATTTGATATGATGTGTTAATTTATTTTTTTGTTTTTTTATAACAAATTCATAATTATTAATTCCCGCAATTTTTGCATAACCTTGAAGTATGTCCGTATTTTCTAAAAGAAATTTCTCTTGGGTAAAAAAGAAAAATAAACAACTACAATATCTCCAATAGGCCTACCCGGTTTATTGGTTAAAATAGGAAGCGTGGCTTTGTCCTCTACAATTGTCCCATAGGTCCCATTCATCTATTGAATCATCTTTCAATATATATCTTGACAATATTTCTAAATATCTTTTTCTACCAGCTGGAGTGACAACAATAATTTTGTGATATTTCTTTTGATTTATATTCATAATCTTATTTTATTAGAAATTCCTAATGCTGATTTTACCGCTTCGTCCATATTGTAATATTTATATTCTGCCAGGCGACCGACAAAATAAATATTTTGTTTTTTTAACTTTTCTGCTTCTTTTAAATATTTTTGAAAAAGTTCTTTATTCTTTTCATCCAAAACTGGATAGGCCATAAAACCTTCACTCCCCGGATACTCAATACCAATAGTAGTTTTTCTATGATTTTGCTGGGTTAATTTTTTAAATTCAATAATTCTTGTAAAATCATAATCATTCGGATAATTCACTACTGCTGATGGTTGATAACTTTCTTGATTAAATGTTTGAAAATCTAATTTTAAATAACGGTAATCAAGTTTACCAAATTTATAATTAAAAAATTCGTCAACCGGACCAGTGTAAAATAAAAAATTATATTGTATTTTGTTTTTTAGTTTTTTGTAATCAGTGCTTAATTGAATTTCTATATTTTCGTTTTTAAGCATTTTCTCAAACATTTTTGTATATCCTTCTTTTGGCATACCTTGATATTTATCTTGAAAATACCTATCATCGCGAGAAATAACTACTGGCACCCTTGCCGTTACAGAAGCATCTATTTCTTCCGGTTTTAAGCCCCATTGTTTTTCTGTATAGTGTAAAAATACTTTCTCATAAACAAAATTAGCTAAAAATTTTAAATCTTTATCTTTGATTTTTTTAAGTTCAAGAATGGGAACTTTTTTATTATAACCAAAGTTTTGAATTAATTTTTCCTCTAATTTTTGAGCAAATTTTAATGGAAAAAGTTCGTAAAGAGTATTTAAGTTAAAAGGAATGGGCACAAATTTCCCATTAATTAATCCCAAGACCTTATGTTGGTAATAAAGCCAATCAGTAAATTGTGATAGATAATCCCAGACTTCTTGATAGTTGGTATGAAAAATATGAGGACCATACTTGTGAATTAAAATTCCATCATTATTTTCACAATCATAACAATTGCCACCAACGTGGTCTCTTTTTTCAATAAGTAAAACTTTACTTCCCTTTGAAGCAAATCTTTCAGCCAAAGTAATTCCGGTAATGCCAGCGCCAACGATTAAAATTTTATTTTTCATCTTTTTGAATAAATATTGTTTTTAATCCAACTGTCCAAATTTTCAAAATGTTACTGCTTTGTTCTCCTATTAATTGATTGATTGTTTTAGTAACTTGTGGCAAATCATAACCATAATCATCAAAAGCGACAACTCCATGCGATACTACTTTATCCCAAACTAAATAAAAATCATTTCTTACATATTCCGGAGAATGATTACCATCTATATACGCAAAAGCTATTTTCTCGCAGAGTATAGTTATTTTTTTAGAATCACCAATAAGGGTAACTACATTTTTGCAATCCTTTGTAATTTCTTTATAAATTTCATATTGATTTTTCTCTTTAAGGATTTTCTTATATAATTCCGACATGGTTTTTCCTTGAGTGCATACTGTTTTATCAAATTCGGGATTGAAAATATCAATAGCGTAGATTTTTTTATTTACCCCAAGCTTCTCAAGTAATTTAGATAACTTGTAAGTCCCACCTCCTAAAAATACTCCTATCTCTACAAAGTCCCCATTTAACTGATAAATTTTTTGCTGAATTATTGTGTCTAGTAAAATTTCGTATCCACTCATATCTGTAAACTCAGGTGGCGATGAAAAACCATACTTCTTTTTAAATAAATATTGTTTTTTAAATTTTTGTAATTCCAAAGGTATTAATTTTTTAATAGAATTTCTCATATATATTTTCTTTCTTTTTTACAATGAATTTTAAAAAATATTTCATAGAAAAAATTGTAATTAATACTTCAGTTATAATAACAGCAACAGAAACGCCTATCAAAGAATATAAATAAGTTAAAATAGATAGTAAGATTAAATGAAAAAAAGCAATCGGTATAATAAACCTAGACACAACCCATTGAAGCCTAAATGCATATAATCCTTGAATAGCGAAAATATTACTAAATCCTATTATAAATGGCAAAAAAGATAAAATTCTTAAAGGAAGAATTGATTGTTGATACTGATTGCCTAAGATTATCTTTACGATAAATGGAGCTAATATAAAAATTAATAAAGAGACAATAAAAAATGCCGTTCCAATAATTTTAACCAATTTTCTTAAAAAAATCAAAGCTTTTTCCTTTGACTCAATAGCAAGCTTGCTTAAATACGGATAAATTGTTTGTGAAATTGGGTTTATTAACCCTTGAACTGCTTTTACTATTTTTTCTGCACCTGAATAATAACCAACAATTGTGTTATTAGTAAATAATCCTAAGATAAAGGTGTTGCTTGTGGTATACAAACTTATTGCTATATTTGAGACAAATATGTGCCAGCCTTCTTTTAATTGATATTTGATGTTTTCAAGTTTTGGCAACACAAATTTTACTTTGAAATTTTTAAAGACAATTATTAAACTAATAATGCCGGCGACCAAATAACCCAATGAATTTATTAAAGCGACATAAGGATAATCTGAGACCCGATGAATAAAAATAAAAATACAAATTGTAAAGATAGTTTTGGAAACAATATTTAAAATTGTAATCCATTTCATATTTTCCATTCCCTGGAAAAACCAAATTGGAAACAAAATATTGCCCAAAACTGTTCCAAAAGTCAAAATATAAATAAGCCAATCCTGCCCAAACCTTGGAATAAGGGCCAACATTATTGCTAAAATAATAAAACTTAATATTCCCAAAAAAAACTTTATTGTCATTACTGAAGAAAATATCTCTGAAACTTTTTCCTTATTGTCTCGGTGAATGGAAATTTCTCTTGTTGCTGATAAACTAAATCCATAATCAGTTAAAATTATAAAATAACCAATAAATGCCTGGGCAAATGAAATTAAACCATATTTTTCAGGACCTAAAACCCTCACCAAATAAGGAAGGGTAATTAAAGGCAAAATATAATTTAATGCCTGTAAAATTGAAAGTGAAAAAAAATTGCCAGTTAACCTTTTTCTTGTGGGCGAACCAGTCAAAACTTTTTTCCAGTATCTAAAATCAAAAATATCTTTTCTCATACTATGGCGCGGATTTATGCAGATGCTACTTTGCGTGGATTAACGCGGATACTTATTAAAGACAATATAGTATTATAGGTCTTTCAGCAATAAAAGTGGCGAATATTTGAAATTTGTCGGACTGATTTTCTATTACGGTTTGTGGCACTGCAGGTTTGGTATTTTCTATATCCTCAGTTTGTTTTTTAAAAGAATCTATCTCGGATTGTTGAGTGCTTGTACTCATAAAATAATATTAACATATTGAGGTTTTAGCGATTTGGCTCACAACAAAAATGGATGGGCTTAATAACACGGTTTCAATTTTAGTAAGTGTTGTATATGGCATATCATTTTTGCTTATTATTACATTAACATATATGAGGATCTTATTCAATGTAGCCGCTGAATTTTTCACCAAAATACCAAAAACGAGATGGTTATACTAAGTCTCAATTTTTGAATTTATAAATTAGGTTTGGCAAAATGATTTCAAATACACCAAAATCCTGCGGATTTTTAGTAGTCTAAAAAGCCTGGCCCCCTAAGGCCGGCTGGTAGAAAAATTCAATTTAACTGGATAAAAACCGCTTGACAAGATAGCTCATTTAGCCTCTCGTCAAGCCTGGCTCTGCATTGTGATACATATTAATGATAAATTTACCCTACCCTGCTATGAATTATTTATTATAACAAACACTTTTTCAGAAATGAGAGATTTTTATTATAAACTAATAAGTGTTTTGATTTGCTCCGCCAACTAGACGCTGTCAGATCATATTTAATTGGTTTATTATAGCGTCTTTATTTATTTCTCTATATTAAAATATGCAAAAAGCAGTGGAGATTAAAAACCTAACTAAGGATTATGAAAGGTTCAGGGTGCTAAAAAGCTTCTCTTTTAAATATTCCAGGGAGAGATTTTTGGTTTAATTGGCCCAAATGCGGCTGATAGAACTACTACTCTGCAAATTATTTCAACTTTACTCCAAGTAACTTCTGGGGAAGCAAAGGTCTTTGGATATGATGTAATAAAAGAAGGAAGTAAGGTTAGAGAAAAAATTAGTTACTTGTCCGAAGAAGCAGGTGCCTATAAAAACTTATCAGGCAAAGATTATTTAGAATTTATGGCTGGATTTTACGCGCATAATAATGAAAAGAAAAAAGAAATTATAAACAAAGGTAATAAAGCTGGCAAAGCCTGGAGAAAGGATTCAAGACAAAGCATCTACTTATAGTAAGGGAGTAGTTAGAAGATCATTGTCAGCCAGGTCTTTATAACTTTTGACTGGTTTGTTGTAGTAGAAATTTTGTCGTGCCCTAAGTAGATTTTCCTTATCAAATGAAATCTTTTCAACCGCTTCTTCAAATGGGATCCATTCAGCCGCTTCAAAACCTTCATTAATATTGGGGCTGATTTCCACTCTTTTATTAAATCGGAAAACGTAGAGGTGAACGTTTTTGTAATGAGGTATATCGCTGTTGTCAAGAGTAAATGTATAACTATCAATTTTCAAAAAAGAAATGACCTCTGGAGTTTCTTTTAAGGTTAGTTCTTCTTTAACTTCTCTTATAGCGGCATCTTGTGCCTTTTCGCCTTTTTTGATATGGCCCTTGGGAATTAAATAATGCCCATCAGTTTTGCGCAATAAAGCTACAAATAATTTATGAGTTTCGTCATCTTCAAAAAAAACAAAACCTCCGGCAGATTCGTGCTTTATGCCAGCTGGCAAGTATTCAATTTGGTCATTTTCGTCAAATTGCATATAGAAGTAAGCAGTTTCCTCCAACTTTCCGAAGGGGTACTTGAGTATAATATGATACTTCACCTGAATAGTGCGAGATATTAAGTTTTTTTATTTTCCGATAGCAATTATCATCCGTATTTTTTCATTTTATCTCACCAAGACCATTTTTTCCAGCGAGCGGGTAAAAATGGAGAGAATGGGGGAAATTTTTTGCTCGTGAACCGTTGAATTTTTATGCCCGCCTTCGGCGTGGCTGGGCAAACAATTAAATTCATCTGAAAATTTGAGTTCGTGTCTAATTTATCTCCGAACACTAAATTGTGACGCTCTGCCCCGTCGCCGCTCGTTTGTGCTCGTTCTGATAAAGAAAAGTTTTCTTCGCATTTTTAATTTACGCGCCCCCAATTTTTTCTTCTAAAAGGAAAACAAAATTTCTCTTTGGCGGTCTGCTCTTTGAGAGCATGGCGACAGGGCTTCGGTTCGGGTGAAGTGGAACCCCCTCTTCTACCTCGCCCTCGCTTTGGACGCCAACGGAATTTGTGCCAAAAAGTTGGCGCGCTACAGAAAATTACTTACTCAATTCATCCGCCATCAATTCAGCTTGTTTCAAAACATTTTCAGTCGCAATCAGTTGTTGATCTGGCGGATAACCATATCTATTCAAAATTCTTTTGACATCACGGCGCAATCTTGCGCGAACATTTTCTTTTAGCGTCCAGTCGATTGTCGCATTACCTTTGACACTCCTAAAAACTTCAATTGCGATTGCCGCTAATTGCTTATCGCCTAAAACTTCTTTCGCACTTTCATTATTAGCGAGCGCATCATAGAAAGCAAGTTCGTCTTCTCCGAGATTAAGCGCTTCTCCTCGTCTATCAGCTTCGCGAATATCTTTAGCCAATTTTACCAACTCTTCAATAACCTGCGCTGTGGTCAAAAGATTATTTTGATATTTTTTTATTGCGTTTTCTAACATCTCAGAAAATTTTCGGCTCTGAATAAAATTTTTGCGGGCTCGTAATTTTATTTCATCATTCAATAATTTTTTCAGAAGTTCCAATGCGAGATTTTTTCTCTCCATTCCTTGAATTTCTGCCAGAAATTCATCGGACAGAATTGAAATGTCCGGCTTTTTGATTCCTGCCGCATCAAAAACATCCACAATGTCCTCAGAAACAATGGCTTTATCTACAATCTGATGGATAGCCGTTTCAATTTCGGTGTCTGATTTTCCTGAGCCACTCGGTTCAAACTTCGTGAGTCGTGCTTTTACGGCTTGAAAAAAGCCGACCTCGTCTTTGATTTCCATCGCCTTTAAATTTGGCATAGATAAAGCAAACGCTTGCGATAATAATGCAACCTGTTTTGTGTATCTGTTTTTCCCATCTTCTAACCCAAGTATATGTCCCTGCGCTTCTAGAATAATGGTAAGTTTCGTGCGAGTATCGGCTGTAAAGTATTTTTTATAATCAAAGCCGTCAAACATCTGTTCAACTATTTCAAATTTTTCCAACATAGCCGCTACGGCTTCATTTTGATCAAGTGTTGGCACGCCCCTGCCACCACTCTGCGTGTATGTCGCAAGCGCTATCTTTAATTCTGAAGCAATACCAATATAATCAACAATCAAACCACCCGGCTTATCTTTAAATACGCGATTCACGCGCGCTATCGCCTGCATAAGGTTATGCCCACGCATCAGCTTATCCACATACATCGTATGGAGACAAGGCACATCAAAACCAGTCAGCCACATATCACGAACAATCACTAATTTCAATTCGTCGCTTTCATCTTTAAATCGTTCACCGATAAATTTTCTGTCTTGTTTTGTGGTGCTGTGCATCTGCCAATTTTCAGGGTCAGACGAAGACGAAGTCATCACCACTTTAATTGCGCCTTTGCTTAAATCTTGACTGTGCCAATCTGGTCGGATTTTTATTATTTCTTCATAGAGTTCCACTGCTATTCTTCGACTCATACAAACGATCATTCCTTTTCCTTCAAATACTTCTTGCCGTTTTTCAAAATGATCAACAATATCAGCAGCAACAACTTTCAATCTATCTTTATGTCCAACAATCGCTTCTAATTGCACCCACTTTGCTTTCACTTTTTCCTTAGCGGTGCTTTCTTCGCCTTCGGTTATTGCTTCAATTTCTTCATCAAGTTTTATCGCTTCTTCCGGCTTTAAATGAACTTTAGCCAAGCGTGATTCATAATAAATCCGAACTGTCATTCCATCTTCAACTGCTTGGGCGATATCATACACATCAACATAATTACCAAAGACGGCCGGAGTAGAGACGTCCTCTCTTTCTACTGGCGTGCCGGTGAATCCAATAAATGAAGCGTGAGGCAAAGCGTCGCGCAAATATTTTGCGAATCCGTATTTGGTAATTATCTCGCCATTTTTCTCCGTTGTTTTTGCGCCAAATCCATATTGACTGCGATGCGCTTCGTCAGCAATCACAATAATATTTTTTCGCAGAGATAATAAATCAAAATTTGCCGAGCCATCTTCAGGAAAAAATTTCTGAATTGTAGTAAAAACAATCCCACCGCCGGCAACTCGTAGCAATTCTTTCAAATCCTCTCTATTTTGGGCTTGGACCGGTTCTTGCCGCAAGAGTTGTTTGCATCCAGCAAAGGTATCAAAAAGCTGGTCATCTAAATCGTTTCTATCCGTAATAACAACAATTGTCGGATTATTTAATTTAAGAACAGATTTTCCAGTATAGAAAACCATAGAAAGCGATTTTCCGCTTCCTTGCGTATGCCAAACAACGCCAGCTTTGCCATTCCCGTGTTCGCTTGTCGCTTTCAAAGTCTCCTCAATCGCTTTATTTACTGCGAAATATTGGTGGTAAGCGGCAATCTTTTTAACGCTCACAACAGAAGATAAACCTGTTTTTGCATCTTCTTTCTTTGATTTTTCAAAAACGATAAAATGCTGGATCAAATCAAGCAAAACTTCTTTTCCGAGCATTCCCTTAATTAGGGTCTCAATCTGTGGAGTTGTTGCGGTATCTTCCTTGTATCCATTGATTGATTTCCAAGCAAGGAAACGAGAAATATCCGAAGAAATAGTGCCCGCCTTTGCGTCTAATCCATCTGAAGCTACCAGCACGGCGTTATAATAAAAAAGTGAGGGAATAGCATTTTTGTAATTCTGAAGTTGCGTAAATGCTTTGGCAACAGTAGCGTTTTCATCAGTCGGATTCTTAAGCTCTATCACCACCAAAGGCAAACCATTCACAAACAACACCACATCCGGTCGTTTATTGATATTGTTTTCAATCACCGTGAATTGGTTACACGCTAAAAATTCGTTATTTTCCGGATTTTCAAAATCAACCAGCCACACTTTGTCGCCCTTAATCCCTTCCTCTCCCATAACTTCAACCTCAATTCCTTCGGTGAGCATCCGATGAAATGCCTCATTGTTATCAATGAGATTTTGACTCGGTAAATTTAAAACTTGACGAAAGGCCTGCTCACGCGCTTCTTCTGAAATTGTAGGATTTATTGTTTCAATCGCTTGTTTCAAACAATTTTTCAAAACTACCTCGCTCAAATTCAGGCGTTCCAATTCCTGTTCTTCGGGCGACAAATACTGCCACCCCTGATTTTGCAGAAGCTCTATAACAAATTCTTCAATTGTTGATTCAAATATCTTGGTCATGGACTACTTTTCATGTATTTTTTATATTCTTTATCAGCTAGATTATCAACGTATTTCGCCCATTTACTTTCTCTTGTGTGCCAAATGTACTGAACACTGTCAAATCTTTTTTCTAATTCTTTCACTTTATCAAACAATTTTCTGATATGTTCTTTTTTTAATCGATATTCTCCATTCATCCATTTAACACATAGTTCACTATCCATTCTTATTTCAACATTTTTCCTACAATACCCAGCTGCTTCATCAAAAGCCATTATCAAAGCCTCCATCTCTGCTTCAGGAACCGTTTTCTCTCCTAAATATTTGCCCTTCTCCCACAATATATTCTCGGACTCATCGATAATAACGCCTGCTATAGCCGCATATCCTTTGCCTGTCCTTCCCTTGATATGTGCATTGGGTACTTTACATGTTGCGTCTGTAATTATAATTATTTTATTAATCATATTTAATCTTTAAATCCCTTAACTCTAATTTCGCCTTTCATCAATTTTGGTAATAAAATATCACGGATAGATGTTAATGTTCGAATCTCGATAGAATTTGAATCAATTTTAAAGGCAATGTTTTTAAATATTGGCGATAATTTATTTTGAATTTGTTTATCTGGAATAACTAATTTCATCTCTCCAAGTAGGCTATTATTTAAAGACGTCTGTCCAGTTGTTCCGGTCCCCATTAATTCTATTTTGGATTCAATGGATTTAAAATAGTAGCCAAGGATTATCGGATCGATAAAATCTTCTCTAGCACGCAGAATCGTAATGCAACTATGAATCAAATATTCTTTTTCTCTCTTTAAAAATACCTGAGAAATCCTCCCAAGAGTGCCAACACCCATTGAATTTATTAAAATATCATTTGGTTTCAAATAAGCCCAAGCAGGAGCTTGTTTTATAGAATTATCATGATACTTAATTGCTTCTTCAATTATTGTGCCATTTCTAATACATCTCTGATTAATAACAGGTATTCCTAGTTCGGAATATGCAGGAGCGATACCTCTTGTATTTTCAACAACAATTTCTTTGACTGTTCCAACTCTCCACCCCTCCGGAATTTTTCCGAGTTCGGAATCAATCATTTTGCCGGTGGCACCGGGGAAATTAAAATTCACAAACCATTCCTTAAAAATCGCCTGCGCAATAGCTTCCAGTGTTTTGTTCTGTTCGCGCAAAAGTTCAATCTTGTCATCCAAAGACGACAACACCGCCGCAATCGCGCGTTGTTCGGGGAAAGATGGTGTTAGAAATTCCAAAGATTCAAAAGTAGATTTATTCAAGATCGGCATTGTTGAACCACCAACTGCAATATTTCGCAAAATTGAATATGAATTTTTTAAAAGATAGAAAATAAAATCCTTATCATTGTCTGAATTGATTTTAATCGAGTTTATTTGTTGATTTGTAAGTGCCTCATTTTCATTCATTACGACTTTTCCCATATCAGAACCAATGCAAGAAACAACAACTGACTTTGACGGGATAGTCATTTTCTTGAATCTACTAGCGCCTTCTTCTGATAATCGCCTTGCAACATTCTTTAAATATTTTGAATCGGAACTAATATCTGTTGGGGTAATAAAATCTAAAAAATTGCCCCAGTCTTCGGGATTATCTTTTGAAGGTGTTTTACCGGTAATGGTAAAGCCCACTTCTCCCAGCGTCGTCATTTTCCAGCCCTTTGGAATTGTAGAATTTTTATCTGCCATAGTTATTTCAATTTCTTAATATTTTTCGCGCGCAAAGATTTTACATTTGCATTAGTAATGATGTTTTCTCCGGTTTTTTCTTCAATTTCCTTTCTGGCATTACCCGCCACGCTGCCACCTTCTTGCGCTACTTGTTTGTTTTTATCCAAACCCTTTGGCTTACGCTTTTGCGAAATTTCCGTAGTCGCGGTTTCAGCCAGCATATTCAAGACAAGCTCCATATTGGTCATATTGTCGCGCAAGTTTTCTTTCTTTAGATCTTTTAATCTTTTGTATTCTTTGGTCGTCATACCTGTCCACGCCCTTGTGATTTCATCGGTGAGAATTGCAAACTCCAATCCTTCTTTCACCCCTCGTCTTTCCCATTCGTCGGTCAGAGCTTTTCTTATCTCTATGCTTTTTAAGCGCTGATTGACCCACTCAGGAGAATAGCCCTTTTGTAAATAAGTCTTGAGTCCGCGATTGATAGCGATTTCCGGATCGGCGGTTTCTTCCAACCTCTCATAACCAACGCGTGCTAGCCACAGTTTAAACGGCTCGGCATTCGGCGATGGAATGGATTGAATGAGCCGGAGCATAGTTTCGGTGTCAGCCGTATCAATCAGGCGCATTTTGCCGTCAGCAGCAGGCATTTTCAACGCGTGACATTTTGTCACGGTTTCATTTCCGCCTTCTTTGAGAAGCCTTTCTTTCAATTTGCGCCAGTATGCAGTTGGATTAGCACTTTGAGTTAGGACGGCAATCACATCGGATACGGCAAAATACCAAAGCTCTTTTTCTTCGTCCCAGTAACGTCGGATTTCTAATCCTTCAAAAATTACGATTGACTTGTTTTTTACTTGTTTGCTCATAATTATTTCAAATCAAAACCAAGATTTTTTAATTGCTTTTTTATTTCTTCGTCCAATTCTTTTTCTTTTTTCATCTGCTCGGAGAGTTTGGATGTAAGCCCGGCAATTTTTTCTTCAAACGGGATGCCGTCATCTTTTTCATCTTTTATCCCCACATATCGCCCCGGAGTAAGAACAAAATTGTGCTTGGTGATTTCTTCAATGTTTGCCGACTTACAAAAACCTTTGATGTCTTCATATTTCCCATCGCACTTTCGCCATTCGTGATAAGTATTGGCAATTTTGGCGATGTCTTCATCGGTGAACTCTCGGTGGGTGCGATCGGCCATAAAACCGACTTCAGAGGCATCAATAAAAAGAATCTCACCGGTGCGTTTGCGGTCGCCATTACCCGCGCGCTTACGGGAGATAAACCAAATACAAGCTGGAATGCCGGTATTATAGAAAAGCTGTTTGGGAAGCGCTATGATACAATCCACCAAATCATTTTCAATGAGTGCTTTTCGGATTTCGCCTTCGTTGTTTGTTTGACTGGAGAGTGAACCATTAGCCAAAACACACGCCATCACGCCTTTGGGCGAGAGGTGATAAATCATATGCTGAAGCCACGCATAATTGGCGTTTGATGCCGGTGGAGTGCCGTATTGCCAACGCGGATCATTTTGCAAAAGTTGCCCCGACCAGTCGCTGTCATTAAACGGAGGATTAGCAAGAACAAAATCCGCTTTCAAATCTTTGTGTAAATCATTCAAAAATGACCCTTCGGTGTTCCATTTCACTTGGCTTCCGTCAATTCCGCGAATTGCCAAGTTCATCCGGCACAGGCGATAAGTTGTCTGATTACTTTCTTGTCCGAAAATAGAAATATCATCAATATTTCCTTGGTGGCTTTCCGCAAATTTTTCGCTCATAATAAACATTCCACCACTTCCGCAAGCTGGGTCAAAAACCCTACCTTTGTATGGCTCAATCATTTCAACCATTAAGCGAACAATTGATTTTGGAGTGTAAAATTGTCCACCTTTCTTGCCTTCGGCATTGGCAAATTCACCCAAGAAATATTCATACACTCTGCCGAGCAAATCTTTTGATTTTGCCGCCGCATCACCAATAGCGATATTTCCAATTAAGTCAATTAGTCCACCAAGCGCGGCTTTGTCCAAATTAGGGCGAGCATACACTTTCGGCAAAATTCCTTTGAGCGTTGGATTTTCTTTTTCAATCGCTTCCATTGCGTCATCAAGGTCCTTCCCGATTGAAGGAAGTTTTGCTCGAGAATGAAGATAAGACCATCTGGCAATTGGCGGAACAAAAAATACATTTTCTGCGCGATATTCGTCCGGATCTTCAGAATTAGCTCCCGTAAAATCACCTCTGCCTTCTTTTATTTTGGAGTAAAGTTCTTCAAAAGAATCGGAAATGTATTTCAAAAATATAAGACCAAGCACAATGTGCTTGTATTCGGCGGCATCCATATTTTTGCGTAGTTTGTCCGCCGCCTTAAAAAGAGTTTTCTCAAATTGTTCTGTTTTTTGTGAATTATTGTTTGCCATATTTTTATTTGATTAAGTCATCAACGCCAACATTAAGCGCTTTGGCGATTTTGGATAACGTTTCTATGGTTGGGTTGATATTTGCTCCTGATTCAATCTTGATAATTGTGTTATAGGTAACATCAGCAAGTTTTGAGAGTTTATCTTGAGAAATACCGAGTTTGTTTCGGTATTTCTTTATATTCTTTGCAATTGTGGATTTGTTGGTTGATGGCATTGTAATATATTACTATAATGAAAATAATAGCTATTTATACTGCTTAATTTATTACTATGTTATCAAATTTATTCATATTAGTAAAGACAAAAAGAAGTTCCTTGCCGTCGCCCGCGCACGGGAGAGTTGAGGCAAGGGCAACATCCTTTCTTGCGACGCATTTTACAAAGCAAAATACAAATTCCACTTCACCCGAGCCGAAGCCCCGTCGCCCTGCTCTCAAAGAGCAGACCGCCAAAAAATTTTGTTTTCCTTTTAGAAGAAAAAATCGGGGGCGCGTAAATTAAAAATGCGAAGAAATCTTTTCTTTGTCAGAACGAGCACAAACGGGCGGCGACAAGGCAGAGTGTTAAAATTCAGCGTCCGGATTTTCACGGAAAAAGTTCGGATTTCGTTCAGGGCGTGGAGCCAAATTATATACTGCTCCCGGGGTGGGATTCGAACCCACGACCAATTGGTTAACAGCCAACTGCGCTACCGCTGCGCTACCCGGGAATAATGTTGCTATTATAGCAAAGACAAAAGGCTTGTCAAATAAATCAAAAATCTTGTAATTTT
>Ga0255342_1002832_pt1 | contig 20649 bp, 14 predicted proteins | sample wastewater_treat_3_FD_192416 | JGI IMG/M metagenome (GOLD analysis project Ga0255342, IMG submission 192416) | Wastewater microbial communities from Lulu Island WWTP, Vancouver, Canada - plant14 | ecosystem: Engineered > WWTP > Wastewater > Unclassified | place: Canada: Vancouver, British...
CTCCAAAAGGTGCTTGCCAATTGCTGCCAACGACAAAGCAGCCTGCACAAATTGCACAGACTGCTTTTGGTTACTACATAGATTATTTTTGTTTTTTGCGCTGTCTACTTGACAGGGGGCGGGTCAATAAAACGTTCAGGGGCAAAATTTCTATACTGGTATCCTTTTGATCTTCTTTAGTTATTCTTAGCTTCTTCGATCATTTTTGAGGCTTCCTCGATAGCAGCCTGAGCCTGTGAGGTCTTTTCCTTTATCTCTGCCTCAGCCTGTGAGATCTTCTCCTCCAGCTCAGCCATGTTCTCGTCTGACTTGAAGTCCTCGAGCTTCTGCTTGATCTCGTCGATCTTAGCCTTTGCAGCCTCATAGTCCTCGGAGTTCTTCATATCCTCGACAGCCTTTTCGTACTCAGCCTGAAGCTCCTCCTTTGCCTTCTGAGCCTCGTCCTTTATCTTGTCCTCTGCTTCTTCCAGCTTCTCCTCTATCTTGGAGCCGCCTGACTGAACGGGAATGGAGTTTCCGTCCTCGTCGAAGAACACAAGGTTGTCGATATAGAGGTCAGACTCGTTGGCGATGCCCCAGCGCATGATGAGGAAGTTGGGGTCCTCCATTTCCTCGCTCCAGCACTGGCCGCTGTCAGCCAGCAGGAACTTGAACTTGACGTGAACGGGTCCCGAGGTCTCGAAGTCGTACTCGCCGCCGTCGAACTCCTGAAAATCGTACCACTTGTCATTGACAGCAGTTACAGTACCGCCGCCTCCGCCTATCCAGCCGGGAGCTCTTACGTTCTCGGCGTCATTGGTCTTGAGACCATCTGCGGTAGCCTGCGCATAAAGGTCGAACTCTATCCTGCGGACCTTTGCGGCGCCCTCAGCGCCAAGGAGCGGAAGCACACGAATGTCTATCTTCTGCACCTTGCCCTTTAGGGGAACTGTATTGTCATCGGTAAATTTCAGCATCTTGTTGCCCATGAGCTCCTCAACTGAGAGCTCTCCCGAAGCGCAGTCGGGGTCATCGGTCTTGACCTCGGCGAAATCGAAAACTCCGTCATCAAATGTGATGGCATTGGGGTCGTCAGCCTCTACGGGTGTAGGGGGCTGCTTCTCCTCGGTAGTTTCCTCCTCGGTGGTCATCTCTGCGGTAGTTCCCACGGTGGTTGGCTCTTTATCCTCGGACTTCTTGCCCGAATCCTTTTTGGCGCAGCCAACAGCGCACACAGCAAGTGCAAAAGCTGCGGCTCCTGCCATTATCTTTTTATAGTCCATATCTGTATCTCCTTTGTATGTCACAATGTGAATGGTCTGTTTTTACACCCTCATTGTAGCACAAAAACCAAAGCGTGTAAAGTAACATATCATACAAATTCCTACACATTTTTTAATACATAATACACAAAAATTGCGATTATCACAAAAACTTGACCAAATATTGCGACAAGTATTATTTTTGCTCCCTGTTCCGATACAGCAGCTCCACGGTCTCCCTCATCATGTCGAAAGGACGTATTTTCGGGGATATCTTCACGGATACATAGGACTTGCCCACGCCGTTGAAGGTTATCCTGCCCTTGTAAGCCTGCTGGAGAGCGGCTATCTGCTCTGGCACAAGGTACTCGGTATAGAAGTACATAGCGCCGTTCTTCTGGGATATCTCGGTGATACCCATGTGTGCCGCCTTATTTCTCAGCAGGGAAACGTCTATGAGTCCCACAACCGATTTCGGCGGGTCGCCGTAGCGGTCTATGAGCTCGTCTATGAGGTCGGACTTGTCGCTGTCCTCATTTACCAGCATTATCTTGCGGTACATATCTATACGCTGATTGAGACTGGATATGTGCTTCTCGGGGATATGGGCGTCTATCTGTATATCCACAAGGCACTCGGGCACCTTTTCGGGCTGAATGCCCTTTTCCTCGGCGATTGCCTCGGAGAGAAGCTGCAAATACATATCATAACCCACGGCTTCCATATGACCGTGCTGTCTGCCGCCCAGTATGCTTCCGGCGCCTCTTATCTCAAGGTCGCGGAGGGCTATCCTGAAGCCGCTTCCGAACTGTGTGAACTCCCTCATGGCGTTGAGTCGCTTTGTAGCTATCTCCGTCAGCACCTTGTCCCGCTGATAGGTGAAGTAGGCGTACCCCCTGCGGTTGGAGCGTCCCACACGTCCGCGGAGCTGATAGAGCTGCGAGAGTCCGAAGCGGTCGGAGTCCTCGATAATAAGGGTATTGACATTGGGAACGTCAACGCCCGTTTCGATGATAGTGGTGCAGACGAGGATATCCACCTCATGCTCCACCAGCTGCTCCCAGATGTCTGACATCTCGTCCTCACCCATCTGACCGTGAGCAACGGCTATACGCGCCTCGGGAAGCAGCTCCTTGAGCCGTGAAGCGCAGGCGTGTATTGTCTCCACGCGGTTATGGATATAGTACACCTGACCGCCGCGGCGGAGCTCCCTGACGATAGCCTGTATTATAGTGCCCATGTTGTACTCGATGACATAGGTCTGAACGGGGTATCTGTCCTGAGGGGGCTCCTCGATGACGGACATATCCCTGATACCGCTCATAGCCATATTAAGTGTACGGGGAATAGGTGTAGCGGACAGCATGAGCACGTCCACACCAGTAAAGCTCTCCTTGAACTTCTCCTTGTGGGCAACGCCGAAGCGCTGCTCCTCGTCTATTATAGCCAGTCCTAAGTCCTTGAACGCCACGGACTTCTGGATTATCTTGTGAGTGCCGATGATAAGGTCGATGCGTCCCTGCTTCAGCTTCTTGATTATCTCCTCCTGCTGCTTTGGAGTGCGGTAACGGCTGAGCAGCTCGATATTCACGGGAAAATGTTCAAATCTGCGCAGTGCGGTCTGATAATGCTGATAGGCAAGCACCGTAGTAGGCGCAAGTATGGCGCACTGCTTGCCCGAGAGAACGCACTTCATGGCGGCTCTCAGTGCCACCTCGGTCTTGCCGAAGCCCACGTCGCCGCAGAGCAGTCTCTCCATAGGACGGGCGCGTTCCATATCCGCCTTTATCTCGGCGATTGACTGGAGCTGGTCGTCGGTCTCCACATAGGGGAAGCGCTCCTCGAAATCGTGCTGTATCTCGTCATCGGGATAGAACGCGAAGCCCACGCTCTTTTCGCGCTTTGCATAGAGGGCGATGAGCTCATGCGCCATATCCTTTACTGCGCGTTTTACGTTGCTTCTGGTCTTCTGCCACTCACCCGAGCTGAGCTTGTTGAGCTTTACGCCGCTGTCGTCTCTGGGACCGATGTACTTCGACACCATATCCAACTGAGTTACGGGGATATAGAGCTTGTCGGTGCCTGCGTACTGTATGGTTATGTAGTCCTTGGTAACGCCGTCCATTTCCAGCTTTCTTATACCGATGAACCTGCCGATACCGTGACCCGAATGTACAACGAGGTCGCCCTCGGTGATATCCGCAAGTGAGCGTATCTCCTCCGCCTTGTTCTTCTTTTTGCGGCGCTTCCTGCGGACCGCGTCCATAGAGCGTCCCTGAGTGATGAGAACAGTCTTGTTCTCAGGGTACTCAAAGCCGCCGCCAAAGCTGCCCGACATGAGCAGCACTCTGCCTGCCGCGGGCTCGATGCCCTGTGAGAGCAGGTCGCAGGGAATGCCCTTGTCGCAGAGGTCCTGCTGTATTATTGGAAGTGTCTTGTCGCTGCCTGCCGCAAGTATCATGCGGTAGCCGCGGCGGTGGTAGTCCTCAAGGTCCTCGATGAGCTGTTTCATCTCGCCGCTCCACGGAGCGGTCTGCATAGCCTCGAAGCTGACCAGCCTGCGGTAGTCTATACGCTCGCCGCCCTGCATGAAGCTGCTCATATAGAGGCAGACGCGCTTCTCAGCCCTGTGCTGTATATCCGCCAGCTCAAGGATATAGCCGTCCAGCCCCTTGCAGAGCTGACCGTCCTCAATGAGTATCTTTACGTCCTCGTTGTGCCTTGTGAGCACTCCTGCGGCATTGTCCATAATGTCGGAATAGTCGCTGAAAAGCACCACTCCGTCGATGTAGTCGAACACGGTGGATGGCTCTCCGTAGACCAGAGGGTAGTACTTGACGCTGTGAGCGAGTATCTCCCCTGCTCTCAGCCTGTGAACGTCTGCGCCGAGGTGCTCGCGTACCTGCTCCATGTGCTTTCCGCGGACCTTTTTGCACAGCTCCTCTATCCTGTCAGCAAGCTCCTCGTTGTCATAGAGCACCTCTCCCGAGGGATATATCTCCATTTTTTCGAGGGGCTCCGTGCGGCGCTGAGTATCGGTCTCGAACTCCGATATGGAGTCTATCTCGTCGCCCCAGAGCTCTATACGGACGGGCTTGTCTGCCTGTACGGGGAAGATATCGAGGATAGAGCCTCTTATGGAGAACTGTGACGCGCCCTCTACCTTTTCGCAGCGCTGATAGCCGCACTTTGCGAGGGTAACGGCGGTCTCCTTCAGGTCTATCTCCTGTCCCTGAGAGAGCTCGATACCCGAAGCGATAAGGACTCCCACGGGGATAACGGGCTGCATTACAGCCTCGATGCTGGCGCATATTACGGAACAACGGCTTTTAGCCGCCTTTATGAGGGCGGCTATGCGCATATGCTCGTATTCGTGATTGGTGCTGTCAACGGGAGTGAATACCAGCTCCTTTGAGGGGAAAAGCACAGCCTCCTCCGCACCTGCCATCATGTTTATGTCGTCGCAGAGCTTTTTCGCCTCTGCCTCGGAGCCTGTGATGACAAGGTTTATCTTCTTGCCGCTGAGGGCGTGTATGAGCTGTGCCCTGTGTATATGGGAAAGGCCCGTCACAGAGACGGGTGAGATATTTTTATCGACGGCTTCCCTGAGGCTTTTGAAGCCTGCAAGCTCGCCGAAAAGTTCTTTAAACAGATCCATTGTACATCTCCGTTATCAGGAATTATACTTATTCATGGCTTCATCGGTCTTGTCCTGCACCATGAGCTTTATGCACTCGCAGGCATTCTTCACAGACTCCGCCATTTTCTCCGAGTCCTCCTTGCCGAACTTTCCCAGCACCCATTTTGCAAGGTCATAATCGGGGTGAGGCTTTTTGCCAACGCCCATTTTTATGCGTGGGAAGTCGTCCCTGCCTGTGAGCTCGCATATGCTGCGGAGGCCGTTGTGACCGCCGTGGCTGCCCTTGCGGCGTATGCGGAGCTTTCCGCAGTCAAGGGAGATATCATCGCAGACCACGATGAGGTTTGAAACGTCTATCTTGTAGAACTCCAGCGCCTGCACTATGGCTTCACCGCTGTTGTTCATGAATGTGGTGGGCTTGAGAAGCAGGCAGCGCTTGCCCTCAACAGTGACCTCAGCGGTCTTGCCCTTGAAGCGCAGGCGGCTTATGTCCTCGCCCAGCTGCTTTGCCAGCTCGTCCATGACCATGAAGCCTGCATTATGGCGTGTGTTTTCGTATTCAAGTCCGGGGTTGCCCAGACCTGCTATAACATATTCTATTTTACCTCTTGCCGAGGAAGAATTTGCGGAAATCCTGTCGAACACATCAAAAATACTCATATTATCCTTCCAATCTCAACTTTCAACTCTGAAATCTTACTTCTTTGCACCGAGTCCCGGGAGGGTCTCAAGGACTGTCAGCCCGTACTTTCCGGCGAATGCCCTGCACTTTTCCATAGCCTCGCTGTCACGGAGAGCTTCGGGGAAATGGGCGTCGCAGCCGATAATGGCGGTATTGCCCACGCTCTGAGCTATGCGGAAAAATCTGTCCGAGGGGTAGTGCCTGCCGCTTGTCATGCCAAGCATATTTATCTCCACGGGTATATCCTTTGACTTCAGGTACTCGCACAGCCTTGTGAAGTGCTTTTCGTATATCTCCTGACCGCCTGTGAAGTCCAGCAGGTCGGGGTGAGCCAAATAGCGGTATCTTCCCGATTCCATGCCCTCGATTATGCGGTCAACGTACTTATTGAGCACTGCCTCGTCATCTGTGGGGACTCCCATATATACCTGACAGTACTCGGGGTCATTGAAGTGCTGACCCATTATCATATAGTCCAGCGGATAGTCCGCAAGGAGCTTATCCTGCGCCTCGATGAGCTGGGGTATGTACTCCGCTTCAAAGCCTATGTATATGGTAATATCATCGGCATACTCATCCCTGAGGTCGGTAAGGGATCTGAAATAGCCTTCCACCTCTTTATCGGTCATTCTTATGCCCGACCTGTAACCGTCGCCGAACACCCACGGGCAGTGGTCGGCAAATCCCAGCACCTTCATGCCGTGAGCGATGGCGCTCTCCACGAACTCCCTGTCCGTTCCTCTTGCATGACCGCAGCGGGCGGTGTGAGTATGGTAATTCGCAAACAAATCCTATTCTCCTTTCGCTCCCGACTTATCTGCGTCTGAGGAGCACCTCCGCGATGTCTATATCCTCGGGGGTAGTTATCTTTATATTGGTGTAGTCACCCACGGTCATGGCGACCTTGCCGCCGATAGCTTCTACCAGCTGGCAGTCATCGGTGAAGTCCAGACCGTGCTCCAGAGCGAAATCAATGCCCTCAAAGTAGAGGTCCCGCTTGAATATCTGCGGAGTCTGGGTGATATACAGTGAGCTTCTCGGAGGAGTATCGATAATGAGACCGCCGTCCACGGTCTTGATGGTATCCTTTACGGGAACGCCCAGAGTGGCGCCGCCGAACACGGAAGCGTCCTTGATGGCTCTCTCGATATGCTCGGGCTTTACAAGGGGACGGGCGCCGTCATGGACAGCCACAAACTCGGTCTCCTTTGATATTTTTCTGATGCCGTTGATAACGCTCTCCTGACGGGTAGCGCCTCCCGTAGTGCAGGCTGCAAGCTTGGTTATGCCTGCGGCTTCCGCCTCAGCCTGAATGGCGGGGATATCGTCCTCACGGGCAACGATGATTATTTCGTAAACGCTTTCGCAGGACTGGAAAGCCTGCATGGTAACGCCTATGACCTTTCTGTCCCCCAGCAGGAGGAGTATCTTATTGACGCCGCCCATTCTTGTAGAATTTCCTGCGCACACAATAACAACGGAAGTTTTCATAGCAATATCTCCATTATGATTTCTGTATCAAACCGCATACACGGTACCTTATTATTATAATATACCTTGAAGATGATGTCAAATCATAATTTAGCGGAGCTAAATTATGATTTAAGTTTAGAGTTGAGAGTTTAGAGTTGAAAGTTGTGGAGTCGCCTGCGGCGACAATATTTAAATAATGTGAGCGAAGCGAACACATTAACTCTCAACTCTCAACTTTCAACTATCAACTTAGCGCATACGCGCTAAATTATGATTTATCCGATAAACAAATGCCCCCGGGTGCTTTGCAGCACTCAGGGGCAAAACTGCTGTATGAATGTCAATCCATAGTCACGGCGAAGCATACGCTCTCACCGGGCTGATTGATGATATTCAGCTTGAACTTGTGCTTGTCGATGATGGACTTTGCTATGGCAAGACCCAGTCCGTAGCCGCCTGTCGCGCGGTTTCTTGACTCGTCGCTGCGGAAGAAGCGCTCGAATATCTTGTCCTGATCCTCGACCTTGATGCCCTCGCCCGTATTGAATACGGACAGCACCTTTCTGCCGCCCACCTTCTTCAGCGAAACTCTTACCGTACCGCCGTCGTTGGAGTATTTCAGCGCATTATCGATGAATATGGCAGCCATCTGCTTAACGTGCTTTTCGCTTCCGCAGAGCATGATATTGTCATCCACATCCACCTCGAACTGCTTGTTGCTCTCAAACGCCTGACACTCAAATGGCAGGGCTGTATTTACTATCGCCTTGCTCATGTTGAAGTACTTGTACTCCAGCTCAACAGTGTTGTTTTCGAGCCTTGTAAGATTCAGCAGGTCATTTACCAGCACGTTCATGCGGTCTGTCTGAGACTTTATGTAGTTGAGCCACTTGTTCTCGCCGATCTCGCCCTGAAGAACGTCTGTATTTGCAGATATTACCGTAAGAGGAGTCTTGAGCTCGTGGCTTGCATCCGATACGAACTGCTTCTGCTTGTTGAAGGCTATCTTGATAGGCTGGATACTCTTCTTGCTGAGGAAATACGCCAGTATGGACAGTATTATCAGCGCGATGGAGCCGATGATGATAGTGGTGCGCTTGAGCTGTCTGAGCATATCCATCTCATAGCTCTTGTCTGTCAGCACTATGAGGTTTCCGTTGGACTTGTCAGCCTGATAGTACTGATATGAGTGATACATACCCGTGTCTGTATTCTTGTCGAGGATATCGGTTATGCACTCCTGAGCGTCATCGGCTTTCAGGTCCTCGTTATAGAGCTTTGCAAGGTAATGACCGTCCTTGTCGGACATGAGCACGAAAAAGTCTATGGAACCGAGGCTCTTCGGGATAGGCTCTACCTTTGAGGCGCCCATAGGGTTGGTCTCGGGATTAGGTGCAGCCTTTCTGCTCTTATCGTTCTTGTCAGCGTAAGTCACCTCGTCGCCGCCGTCCCTGTTTGCCAGCACGGTAAAGCCGTCGAGAACGTCCTCGCCGCTGTAAACGGTCTGCATGAGACGGGGCTCGCTGTCATCATATCTTTCAGCCTCGCCGCCGTGCTCACGGTGGTAGCTCTCGTAGTCGAAGTCGTCATTTTCATTGCTGTATGCCTTGGGAGCCTGTCCCCACTGCTGCTGATTCCACGGGTTCCAGGGGCTCCACGGATTCCACGGGTTCCAAGGGTTCCACGGGTCATAGGGGTTCCAGTTGGGGTCATACTGACCGGTTCCCCAGCCATTCTGACCGCCGTCACCGCCCCAGCCGCCGTTCTGACCGTCGCCGCTGCCCCAGCTTCCCCAGTCGCCCCAGCTGCCCTGACCGCCGTTATTGTTGTTGTCGTTATTGGGCAGAGTGGGAGCCGTCCATTCCTGCTGGCTCTCCTGACTTTCGGACCTTCTGGGCTGGGTCTCGGGCTGTCTTGGCTGAGTTTCGGGCTGTTTGAAGGGCACCTCGTTCTGATTGCCCTGATCATCATTGGGACTTGGCTGAGCCTCAGGCTGCTCCTGCTGCTCGTAATCGTTCTCCTCGTAGTTCTCGGCATCAGTGGTCTCCTCCTCGGAGGTCACAGCCGAAGTGGTAGTCTCTGTCGCCTTTGTAGTAGTCGCCGAGGTCTCCGTAGTGATAACGGCAGTGGTCACCTGCGCGGTAGTCACAGGAGCTTCCGATGGCTTTTTTGCAGGCTCCGAGGGCTTGCCGTTCTTTGGCTCGCCGTTATCGGGCGGAGTGAACATGAACTTCAGCTCCTTGTCGTTATACTCCGTGCCCGCAGCTATCTGCATGAGGACTTCCTTTGACTGTCCTCTCATGACAGCCTTGGTGATAACATTTATGGAGCTTATGAGCGCGATGAACACTGCGAGCAGTATGCTCACTATCATGGTGAACAGCTTCATCTGCGCTTTTCTGAACATCTGATCGTTATTTTTCCTGAACATAGCAGCATTCCTCCTTACTCAAGCGAATAGCCGATGCCTCGGGCGGTTTTGATCTGAACAGGAGCGGATATGACAGAGAGCTTCTTTCTCAGGAACGATATGTACACCTCGATGTTGTTGTACTCAACATCGCTCTCATATCCCCATATCTTTTCGATTATGCGCTCCTTGGGGAGTATCTGATGGGGATTGGAGATAAGCAGCTCCATGATCTGATACTCCTTCAGTGACAATTTTACGTCATTCCCCTGCCACATCACAGAGCAGGTGTTCTTGTTGAGCTCAAGACCGTTGTAATCCAGCCTGTTCTCATCGACGATCTCGCCCTTTCTTCTGGTGAGGGCGCGGACTCTCGCCAGCAGCTCTCCCGTAACGAAGGGCTTTGTCAGATAGTCGTCCGCACCGCCGTCAAGACCGTTGATCTTGTCCTCGATCTCGCTTCGCGCGGTGAGCAGCAGGACGGGAGTGCTTATCCTCTCCTGTCTCAGCTTTCTCAGCACCTCCAGACCGTTCATGCCGGGAAGCATGATGTCAAGGATGATACAGTCGTACACACCTGTCATGGCATTATCAAGACCGTCTATACCGTTGTAAGCGGTGTCAACATTATACATATTTCTTTTAAGGATCTCCGAAAGAGCATCCGCAAGCTGCATCTCGTCTTCAACTACGAGAACTCTCATATAAATTCCCCCTTGGAACTGCTCTGCCCCTGCGGCAGAGGGTATGTCATAGCACGGGAGCAGTCACTCCGAGAGTACACCACTCCACTCTACTATTATTATATCACAAATTATTGAAATAAGCTTAAAAGATGCATTAGTTCAATATGTTGATTAGGAAAAAAATCCGCACGGTTTTTGTGCATATCAACAGTTTTATATTTTAGCTGCCGACAAATGTTGACTAAGTAATAAATTTGTGTTAGAATTGAATATGCAAACGAGTAAGAATAATTTACTGTTTTTACTCATTTTGCAATGTTACGAATACCCACAGGACAGGGGGCTGATAAAATGATATCGCCGTCAGAACGTAAAAAAATAGGATTTTCGCTGCTGACATCTCACAGCGCCGAGATGAAAAAGTACGTTGACGTGTATGCTTTATACATTGAAAAGGGATATACCAAGGATCTGTGCGAAGCCTATGCGGACGCCTTCATCGACAACGCAAAAAAGCCCTCGCCCTTTGATATAATCCAGCTTGCAGCGCTCTATGGCAGGATACACGACTACAAGACATCCGCCTTTTATCTTGAAAAGCTTGAAGACAAGAAGCTCAGCGGCGACGAGAGGTTCGCCTACTGCATCGAGACTCTCTCCACTGTCAGCAAAATAGGCAACTGGCGCGATGCCGAGGACTTCCGCACGAGGAACATAAGCTTTCTCCAGAAGCATACGATAAAGGTCTCGCCGCAGAGAGAAGCTGATCTTTACATTGCCCTTGCGCTGGCTGACTGCGCCGCAAAGAACTACCAGCAGGCGCTGAAGCTGCTGAAATTCGGCTATAAGCCGCAGGGCGCCAAGGACCTCACTCTCCTTGAGATATTCATTACGGTAGTGTATATCTTCGCCAAGGCAGGGGACGACGAGGGACTGGACGGAGCGCTTCAGAACGCAGAGAGCTGCCTGAGACTGTTCAAGCAGTTCGACTTCCCGTGGCAGGCTTCCTACTACCGCAGGCGTATCGAGGATGCAGCCAACGGAATATTATGACATAAGGCTCCGGAGACAGACTTCGGAGCTTTTTTGTAGCACAAAAATCGTTAAAACAAAAAAATATATGAAGATTTTCCGCATTTTTTATGAATTTTCTTCCGAGGTATTATTGTGTATGATTTAACCAACAAATTTCATCTGTATAATCGCGACTGAATATTACAGATTGTTAAAAGCTCAGGTTTTTGAAGCACAATTTGTGCAAGTGCCGAAAACAACGCATCTGCGTTGTTTTCAGAGATAAAAAACTGCTGCCGAAAGACGTAAAATACATCAAAATCTGCATATATGAATATTGTGTGAACGCATAAAATATTCAGTTTTGTTCATAAACGCTTAATATAAATAATTGAATTTTATTTAGCAATATAGTGCTAATTTCAGGCAATATAATCAATTGAACTTTCTCCCCCTATGGGCTATAATACAATTGTTGGAAGAACGGAGACCGAAAAATCGGTCTCCATCCACCACATAATTACATCAAGATATATTATGTGTCCTGTAACAAAATCGGCAATTATATCCTGTTTTGCTCGATACGGTTCTAAACTCCGCCGTATCAAAGCCACATCAACCAGTTCCAAAAGACATCTTACTTATTCACAACTGTTATTAAACATTAATGCCTATAATATGTTTAATCGCCTAAGGCAGTTTTTCAGATCGCTTAAAACGTTACAACAGTAGTGATAACAATGCAAAGGGATATATGGCACTACGGAATTTGTGCCTGCCGTACGGCATCTGCGTATAGAGGGTGCGCAGCCGCCAACTCGATAGCGACCTTGATTGGCTTTTGAGAGGGTGTCAATGAAGGTCGTTATTATTTTGCCAGTTCCGGTTCTATACCTATATAAAAAAGGCTGTCTCAGGACAGCCTTTTTTACTTTTATATTTACTTTCCCAGCTTGCTCTTGAGCTTTCTGAGAGTATAGCCCTCGTTTATCTTCATGACTCCTCTGTCGATAGCCAGCGCATAGTCGGGAACATCCCTTGTTACGGTGGTTCCTGCGGCTGTGTATACAGCCTTGCCCAGCTTTACGGGAGCGATGAGATTGGTGTTGCAGCCGATGAAGCAGTTGTCACCGATAACGCAGCGGCTCTTGGCGATACCGTCGTAGTTTACGGTAACAGTTCCGCAGCCGATGTTCACGCGCTTTCCGATGTCGCTGTCGCCGACGTAGGCAAGATGCGCAATGGCGGTCTTTTCGCCGATAGTGGAGTTCTTTATCTCCACGAAATCGCCTATCTTGGTTCCCGTCTTAACAACGCTGTCGGGACGTATATGAACGTAGGGACCTATCTTTACGCCTGCCTCTATCTCCGACTCGTAAGCCTGCACTGTGTGAAGGTTTACATCGTCGCCTATCTTACAGTTCTCCACCACGGTATTGGGACCTATCTTGCAGTTCTTGCCGATGGTGGTATTTTTTCTTATTATAGTATTGGGAAGTATCTCCGTGCCCACGCCTATCTCAACGCCGCGCTCGATGACAACGCCGTCTGTGCAGGTGAACTCAACGCCGTTGGCAAGGTGCTTTTCGATAACAGCCATTCTTGCGTAGTTGTTCAGCTCGAGGAGGTCCTTTCTGTCGTTGGCTCCCCTGATGATATCCGCGTTCTCGGACTTGTATGCGCCTGCGTTCTTGCCTTCCGCGAGAGCGATAGCGATGGTGTCGGTGAGGTAGTACTCATTCTGCACATTGTCATTGCTGAGCTTGCCGAGAAGCTCTATGAGGTCAGCAGTCCTGAACCAGTATGTGCCCGAATTCACTTCCTTTATCCGGCGCTGCTCCTCGGTAGCGTCCTTCTGCTCAACTATGCCGCTGATGCCGCCTGCCGAGCGGATTATCCTGCCGTAGCCGAAGGGGTCCTCCAGCTCCGCAGTAATTACCGTAACAGCATTGTTCTGCTGCTTGTGTATGATAAGTGACTCCTTTATAGTCTCGGCGTCGATAAAGGGAGCATCTCCGCAGAGAACAAGGGTATTCCCCTCTGTATCCTCCTCAAGGAAGGGCACAGCCTGCTTTACCGCATGGCCCGTACCAAGTCTCTCTGCCTGGAGCACGGTCTTGTACTGACCGCCCAGATACTCATCTATCATCTCGCCCTTAAAGCCCTTGACCACGCATATATCCGTAAGGTCTGCTGCTTCACAGGCAGATATTACCCAGCGGAGCATAGGCTCGCCCAGCACCTTGAAAAGAGGCTTGGGCATTTCCGCCTTCATGCGCTTGCCCTGACCTCCTGCTAAAATAACTGCTTTGTTCATGATAAATTCCTCCTGTATGTCAATTTTGAGTTTTATCCTCTGGCGGGAAATTCTGTTTTAAGTAATCCGTCATCATACCTCGAATATAATTGGTATGGAAACAGCCCTCATATATTTTCAGTTCCACATTGGCGCCGTGAGCTTTGAGTCTTTCATAGAGCGCTTTCGAGCCCTCTACCATATCATCGCCGTCACCGCAGTCTACTTCGATATCTTCTTTTTCGCCCACGCATATGAACACGTTCTTATCCATAGTTTCGTTGCGGTCAAAATAGTCGAATTCTCTTTGAAATGCATAAGGATCTTTGATAATGCTCAGATCAATATCGCCCTTATATGGATTATCATCATAATAAGAATCGCTAAACGCCGGACTTCCTATTATGTAGTTCTTAAAGGGCTGATACTCATATTTATCGGAATTGCAGAGGGCGTAGTCTGCAAACGGGCCTCCGCTGGAGTGCCCGAATAAAACAGAGCGCGATTCGTCAATTTTGTAATTGAGCGAAATAGTTTTCATCAGGTCATCTGTGATAAAATCAAGGAACTCTTTCTGGTGCAGGGTGAATTTATCAACGCGCGTTTCGTTTGCGTTGCCGTCTATACTGTATTCATATCCGTGAGTAACGAATATAACCGGAGAAGCTTCACCCTCATTTATCATGTTCCACATTATAGGGATAAGTTCCATCCAGTATATCTCATCTGTAATAAAGAATACGGGATATTCCTTGTTCTCGTCGTAATTCGGCGGTGTGATTATATGTACAAGGAACGGCGTGTCCAGCTGTTCGTCATAAATTGCAAGTTCATGAAAGCTGTCCTGTATTTTTCTTACACTTACTAATTCGTCTGGGTCAAGGCAATAACGGTTTCTGCCGAATTTACCGAGACTGAAACACTTTTCGGGATCAAGGAGTGTAAACTCACGGAAGCTCGATCTCTCCTTTTCCTTTTCGGTCATATTATCCGAGCAGATAAGCCCATCGTAGTATTCAACGGTCACTTTTGTTGTCGGTTCCGTTGCAGGCTCTGTTTCCGTCTCTGTTGCAGTTCCCGCAGTTGTCGCGGCAGCTGTAGTTTCAGCCGTAGCAGACGAGGTCTCGCCTTTTCCCGCGCAGGAAACAGCCGAAGCCGCCATAAGTCCGCACAACATAAGTGTCAGTGCTTTGTTCTTCATTGTATTCTCCATAGCGTAATAGTGTCAGTTCTCAGGCGGGAAATTCTGTTTCAGGTAATCCTTGAGCATATCTGCAAGGTAATTATTGTGGTAGCAATCCTCATATATCTTCAATTCAGCATTTGTACCGTGAGAGACGAGCCTTTCATGGAGAAGCTTTGCCTCTTCGGGGATAGTGGGGAGGTCATCAGGTGCCTTGAAATCATAGTAATTCTCTCTGCCGCCTGCACATATCAGCACATTCTTGTCCATAGTCTCATTGCGGTCAAAATAATCGAACTCCCGCTGAAAAGCATACGGATCCTTAATGGAACTGTTGTCAAAATACTCCATATCGGGATAGAAATATGCGTAGAACGAGGGACTTCCTATTATATAGCTCCCGAAGGGCTGATAATCATACTTATCCGAATTGCAAAGGGCATAATGTGAAAACACCCCGCCAAATGAATGCCCGAAAAATACGGAACGTGAAGCGTCCGCCTTGTAATTGAGAGAAATGGTTTTCATAAGGTCATCGGTGATAAAGTCAAGGAGCTTTTCCTCCTGCAGGATAAACTTATCAAAACGCTCTTCTTCCTCACGTGTGTCGTAATCGTAGCCGAGAGTTACGAATATAACGGGAGCGGCTTCGCCCTCGTCTATGACTTTCCAGAGGTCGGGAACTTTTTTCAGATGATACGCCGAATCAGTGATGAATACCACCGGGTATTCCTTGTCTTTGTCATAATTCGGCGGAAGTGTTATGTGCGCAAGGAACTGCTGGTCAAGCTGTTCGTCGTATATGGTCAGCTCACGGAAATAATCCTTGATCTTGGTTATCTTCGTTATATCAGCGGGATAGAAATAGTAGGAATTGCGTCCGTTTTCGCCTATCTCGAAGCATTTGTCAACATCAAGCAGCGTGAACTCGCGGAAACTTGAATTTGCTTTCTCCTTTTCGGTCATATTCTCCGAGCAGATAAGCCCATCGTAGTATTCAACGGTCACTTTTGTTGTCGGTTCCGTTGCAGGCTCTGTTTCTGCCTCTGTTGCAGCTTCCGCAGTTGTCGCGGCAGCTGTAGTTTCCACCGTAGCAGACGAGGTCTCGCCTTTTCCCGCGCAGGAAACCGCAGAAGCCGCCAGCAAACCGCATACCATAAACACTGATAAAAGCTTTTTCATGTTTGTGGCTCCCCTTTATCAGCCGATACCGCCGTCGGCAGCCGACTCAAGAGTTGCCTCGTCCATGGGTATTATCTTCCAGCCCTCACCGTCAACATCAACAACGATTATATCCTCCGAGGTGCTGTCTTTCTGGCTGCCGCTCTTGACAGTAACATTCATCTTCAGCTTATAGCCGTCCGACACGGTATAAGGAGGAGCGCTGACCTTGAGCATATTGGTGTATGAGTCGAAATACACACCGGCGCCCTTCATAGCCTTCTCGCTGATCTTGACCTCGTCTGAGGTGGTACACTTATCAAGCGAACCGTCCACGCCCATTTCCAATGCGGAATACAGCTGCTTTGTAAGTCCGCTGCTTTTAAGTCCCGATATGAGTGCATGAGGGTACATACAGTTCAGCATACCGTTGCCGTCGCCCTCAAAAACATTGTTTACGAAATCCTTTATGCAGGCATCCGCTTCCGCAGGAAGCACCTTGCTCGCTGTGTTTTCTTCTTTCTTACTGCCGCAGGAAACTGCCGTACAGCCGATAAGTATACATGAAAGTATAGTCGCTGTGATCTTTTTCATAATAAACTCCTTATTTCATAAACCATTTTGCAGCTTTTACCATCCGCTGCCATGTATTTATTTTTACATACTTTAACAATAAATGCAAGCCTTTTTCGCAGAAAACAAAGTGGTTTGTTAAATTTTGTACAAACTGCAATAAAATAAAGGGGTAATTTTTGTCATCACATATATGGTAATTTTTTCTGAGATGTGTTATAATAGGTATAACTCGGATAATGCCCCCAGGGTTCTTGTCCGGTAATGTTAAAAATGGAGGTATACACCAATGGCAAATAAGTATTGTTACCTTTTCTCAGAGGGTAATGCCAACATGAGAGAGCTTCTCGGCGGTAAGGGCGCAAACCTGGCTGAGATGACAAACATCGGTCTCCCTGTTCCTCAGGGCTTCACGATCACAACAGAGGCTTGTACTCAGTATTATGAGGACGGCGGTATCTCTGATGAGATCCAGGCTGAGATCAATGAGTACATCACAAAGATGGAAGGAATCACCGGCAAGAAGTTCGGCGACAAGGAGAATCCTCTCCTCGTTTCTGTTCGTTCTGGTGCAAGAGCTTCAATGCCCGGTATGATGGATACAATCCTTAACCTCGGTCTCAATGAGACAGTTGTTAACACAATCGCTGAAAAGTCCAACAACCCCAGATGGGCTTGGGACTGCTACAGAAGATTCATCCAGATGTATTCTGACGTAGTTATGGAAGTTGGTAAGAAGTACTTTGAAGAGCTTATCGACAAGATGAAGGAAGAAAAGGGCGTTACACAGGACGTTGAGCTCACAGCTGAGGACCTCAAGACTCTCGCTGGCCAGTTCAAGGCTGAGTACAAGGCTAAGATCGGTGTAGACTTCCCTGACGATCCTAAGGAGCAGCTCATGGGAGCTATCAAGGCTGTATTCCGTTCATGGGACAACCCCAGAGCTAACGTTTACAGACGTGATAACGATATTCCTTTCTCATGGGGTACTGCTGTTAACGTACAGTCAATGGCATTCGGTAACATGGGCGACGACTGCGGTACAGGTGTTGCCTTCACAAGAGATCCTGCTACAGGTGAGAAGAAGCTCATGGGCGAGTTCCTTACAAACGCTCAGGGCGAGGACGTTGTTGCAGGCGTTCGTACTCCTATGCCTATCCAGCAGATGGCTGAGACATTCCCTGAGGCTTTCAAGCAGTTCCAGGAAGTTTGCCAGACTCTCGAAAATCACTATCACGATATGCAGGATATGGAGTTCACTGTTGAGAACAAGAAGCTCTATATGCTCCAGACAAGAAACGGTAAGAGAACTGCACAGGCTGCTCTCAAGATCGCTTGTGACCTCGTTGATGAGGGCATGAAGACAGAGCAGGAAGCTGTTGCAATGATCGACCCCAGAAACCTCGATACACTTCTCCACCCCCAGTTCGATACAAAGGCTCTCAAGGCTGCTACTCCTATCGGCAAGGGTCTCGGTGCTTCACCCGGAGCTGCTTGCGGTAAGATCGTATTCACAGCTGACGACGCTGTAGCGTGGGCTGAAAAGGGCGAGAAGGTAGTTCTCGTTCGTCTCGAGACATCACCTGAGGATATCACAGGTATGAAGGCTGCTCAGGGTATCCTGACAGTTCGCGGCGGTATGACTTCACACGCTGCTGTTGTTGCCCGTGGTATGGGTGAGTGCTGCGTATCAGGCTGCGGCGACATCAAGATGGATGAAGCTAACAAGAAGTTCGAGCTCGGCGGAAAGACATTCAACGAGGGCGACTACATCTCTATCGATGGTACAACAGGTAACATCTACGACGGTATCATTCCTACAGTTGACGCTCAGATCGCAGGCGAGTTCGGCAGAATCATGGCTTGGGCTGACAAGTACAGAACTCTCAAGGTTCGTACAAACGCTGATACTCCTGCTGACGCTAAGAAGGCAAGAGAGCTCGGCGCTGAGGGTATCGGTCTCTGCCGTACAGAGCACATGTTCTTCGAAGCTGACAGAATCGCTGCTTTCCGTGAGATGATCTGCTCAGATACAGTTGAAGGAAGAGAAGCTGCTCTCGCTAAGATCGAGCCTATGCAGCAGGGCGATTTCGAGGCTCTCTATGAGGCTCTCGAGGGCAACCCTGTTACAATCAGATTCCTTGATCCTCCTCTCCACGAGTTCGTTCCCACAGAGGAAGCTGACATCGAGGCTCTCGCTAAGGCACAGGGCAAGTCAGTTCAGGACATCAAGAACATCATCGCTTCACTCCACGAGTTCAACCCCATGATGGGTCACAGAGGATGCCGTCTTGCTGTAACATATCCTGAGATCGCTAAGATGCAGACAAAGGCTGTTATCAAGGCTGCTATCAATGTTAAGAAGAACCACCCCGACTGGAACGTTAAGCCCGAGATCATGATTCCTCTCGTAGGCGACGTTAAGGAGCTCAAGTTCGTTAAGAAGATCGTTGTTGAGACTGCTGACGCTGTTATCGCTGAGGCTGGCGCAAACCTTGAGTACGAAGTTGGTACAATGATCGAGATCCCCAGAGCTGCTCTTACAGCTGACGAGATCGCTAAGAACGCTGACTTCTTCTGCTTCGGTACAAACGACCTTACTCAGATGACATACGGCTTCTCAAGAGACGACGCAGGTAAGTTCCTCGGCGCTTACTACGACAAGAAGATCTTCGAGAACGATCCTTTCGCTAAGCTCGATCAGGCAGGCGTTGGTAAGCTCATGGAAATGGCTATCAAGCTCGGCAAGCCCCAGAATCCTAAGCTCCACTGCGGTATCTGCGGCGAGCACGGCGGCGATCCTACATCTGTTGAGTTCTGCCACAAGATCGGCCTCGACTATGTATCTTGCTCACCTTTCCGTGTTCCGATCGCTCGTCTGGCTGCTGCTCAGGCTGCTATCGCTGACAAGAAGTAATTATAACTCATCAGAGTTGATCTGCACATACGATTAACATTTGCGTCCGTGTACACGGATAACTGATGTTAATAACAGTCCCCCTGAACTACTATGGTTCAGGGGGATTATTTGTGTATAAAAATGTGTTGATTACTGATTTGGCAGCGGTATAAGCGTAATCAGCACAGGGAAATATATCCTGTATATCAAGAAAAAGCCCTACATAACGTAATATAAGCGGCGAGCCGCCGCCCCCCCTGTTTCGCGGCAGTGCTTTACAAAAAATCACTTTATCTCCTCGTATCTTGCTATTTCCGCGCTTTTATGATATAATGAACGCAAAACGCTCATTATATTTTATCTAAATGCCCTTGCAGATACGCTGATCTCTGATCAGCTCCCTGCATATCGGGCAATTATATCATAACGCTCCGCTTTTATGATATAATGAACGCAAAACGCTCATTATATTTTATCTAAATGCCCTTGCAGATACGCTGATCTCTGATCAGCTCCCTGCATATCGGGCAATTATATCATAACGCTTCGCTTTTATGATATAATGTATGTAAATCTATGGAGGAATAAACAATGGGATATATTTTAGATCTTCGCAAGGAACTTGGCAGCAGACCCATTATCATGGCGGGTGCAGGCGTCATACTTCTCAACGAAAAAAACGAGATACTTCTCGGCAGGCGCACCGACAACGACTACTGGGACTATCCCGCAGGCTCAATGGAGCTTGGCGAGAGCTTTGAGGAGTGTGCTCGCAGAGAAGTATTTGAAGAAACAGGACTGACCTGTGGTAAGCTCGAATATTTTATGGAATTATCAGGAGAGGACACTTTTTACGAATATCCCAACGGAGATCAGGTATATCTTGCTGTGATAATTTATATCTGCCGTGATTTTTCGGGTGAATTGAAAGTTCAGCAGGAAGAAGTCTATGAACAGAGATTTTTCCCGATAGACCGGCTTCCGAAGATACCGCCTCTGAAAATAAAAACAAGTATATTTGAAAAGGTCAGGAATTACATAAAGAGCAGATAAAACAGAAATCCTTCATTTAGATAAATCATAATTTAGCTCCGCTAAATTATGATTTGAGCCCTTAGCCCTTAGCCGTTAGCTAATGTAGGGGACGCCGCCCTCGGCGTCCCGCGAGATATATTACACTCCCAACGGGACGTCGAGGACGCCGTCCCCTACATTATGATAAATTATGATTTATCATTGCAAATAAAAATGCCCCTGAGTGCGTTATGATATAATCCCCTTAAAGTAGACACACGAAAAAACAAAAGCGTGTGAAAGCTGTAAGGGGGTTATTTTATGTCAAGAGGAAGTAAGCTAACAGATGAAGAACGCATAGCGGCAGTGCAAGAATA
>Ga0255342_1002836_pt1 | contig 20619 bp, 16 predicted proteins | sample wastewater_treat_3_FD_192416 | JGI IMG/M metagenome (GOLD analysis project Ga0255342, IMG submission 192416) | Wastewater microbial communities from Lulu Island WWTP, Vancouver, Canada - plant14 | ecosystem: Engineered > WWTP > Wastewater > Unclassified | place: Canada: Vancouver, British...
AGCCGGATTTAAAGCCAAGTTTTGTTCTTTCACCATTTTTATGCAAATTGGTGCAAACTGATTTAGCCAATAACTACAGCAGCAAGATTGACCACATGGCCCTATTCCTCCTATAACTTTAGCTTCATCCCTTACTCCAATCTGTCGCAACTCAATTCGCGTTTTAAATTCTCTTGCTAAATCACGAACATAAGCTCTAAAATCAATTCTCTGTTCAGATGAAAAATAGAAAAATAATTTACGTTTATTTAATAAAAACTCAACATCAATAAGTTTCATGTCAAGATTGTGTGGAAGAGCGATATCTATTGCTTTTTTAAGAATTTCTTTTTCATCTTTTCTATATGACTTTGCTGTTTCAATTTCTTCGTCTGTAGCATTTCTTAGGAACTTTAAGTCTGTTACGACAGGTTCAGTTGTTTTATTAGATGAATCTCCATGCTCTGAAGCATTTCTTAAAAGCCTGTATTTTGCTTCTTGTTGGTTTGTTATAGAACCAACTATTAGGGCAATTTCTTCACCTCTATATGATTCGGTTACAACGGATGTGCCCTTTTCTATTTCTTTTTCATACTCTATAAAACCCAGGTATCTAGGTTTCCCATAAACTGCTAAATGCTTGTTCAGTTGAAACTCCCTCCTTGAGGCTGCCATATATTATATCTTGTGTCATAGATACTGACAGCCGTTTATGCCTTATTATTTTTAATATTGATTCAAGTTTTTCTGCTTCAAAAAAAAGTTTCTTATTTAATAAATCATTTATCCAGCCTTCAATTTCCAAATACAATTCCTCATTGTTTTTTTTCTTGGATAACTTAATCCAATGAATAAAATCTTCAGTTGTGCCAGGAAGTCGACTTGTTAAAACTATATCACTTGGGAAGTCAATATGTATCAGTGTAACTCTGCTTTTTATTGTTGGAATAAAATTGTCCTCTTCTGATACTAACAATATATATCCATGTTTGGGCGGTTCTTCCGTTAATTTTAAAAGACTATTAGAGGCCTCTTTTGACAATTTATTTGCTTCCCATATTACGGCTAGTCTGTATTTAGCCTCTATAGGGAACAATGCTAATTCGGACCTTAACGTTCTACACTCCTCAATTGAAGGAGGAGAAAAAGTTGTTCCTGCATTTATTAAATCTGGATGTTCAATATCATTTAAGCTTTTGTCATTTGTTAAAAGAAGTCCTGCAAATTTACGAACAAACAATACCTGCATTGATGATGGAACAATAACAGCCAATGTTTGAGGACACCTATCATTGTTTATAGAATCTGCAACCATTCGCCACCCTGCAGACTTTTCTAAAGCGAATTCAAAATCATTAATCAATAAAATACCCTCTTTGATTTAACGAATATATTACTTTTTTAAATATAGCATCACTATTGCCCAAAGACGCGTCTATCGTTATCCATCTAGAAAAATCACTTTTTGCCAAAGAGACGTATCCTTCTCTTACCCTCTTCATGAACTCTTCTCCCTCAGACTCAAAAGCGTCGAGCTGTCCTCTGTTTGAGACTCTCTGTTCACTTATATCTGGATTAAGATCGAGAAATAGGGTTATATCAGGAACTGGGAAACCCGATTCAACGGCCAATGAATTCAATACTTTTAGCGGAAGTCCTCTTCCCCAAACTTGATAAGCTAAAGTTGAATCATGGTATCGTTCACAAATAACTATCGTATTTTTATCGAGAGCGGGCTGAATTATTTTTGCTATATGTTCACATCTATCTAACATAAAAAGATAAGCCTCGCTCCAAGGATGTTGTAAAGCGCCACAAATAACCATTTCTCGAAGAATGCTACCATTATCCCATCCTCCGGGTTCATAAGTTAATAAGATCTCTTTATTTGAGTATTTTTCTTTAAGCCAATCCGAAAGGAGCTTAGCTTGAGTTGTTTTGCCTGAGCCATCAATACCTTCAAGTGTTATAAACAAAATATCACTTCCTTACAGGCTACAATAATAACACATTTTAGGTTTTTAAATATTAGTGTAAATCTAATTGTAATGTGATATATCATAAAAAAAGTGTTATGACTTTCTGTCATAACACAACAATTGTGGCCGAATTACATATAATTAAAAACTCTTGAGTTTTTAATTTTTATGGCGGAGGCGTGTGCGAATCGAACACACCGAGACTGGAATTACCAACCCCCATCGGATTTGAAGTCCGTGTCCAGCACCAGCTGAAACTCGCCTCCATAAATTGATTCTACGATTTTTATCAATCTGGATAGAAGGATAACAGATTAAAGAAAGAAAAACAACAGTCTATGAGATACAATCTGCTATTAAGATAAAATCTGATGTTTTTGGGGATATTTCGAAGCATGAGGGCAAATAAGGCATAACACTTTTTATTTGTTTTTCATTATTGTAATACACTTCAAGAACCGTATCGTTTTTGAAAATTGGGCAGCCAATTTTACGCATGAGCCTAATAGCTACTGATGAATCTATAGAATCTTCTTTCTTCATGCGTCCTCCACCAAGAGATCTAAGTGCTTCGCCTATGAGTTGAGCATCTAGTTTTGAAATAAACCCATCTCTATTGGACTTAATTTCATGTTTATATTTGGTTAGCGGAAAAATTGAATTCGGATTGGTGACTATACTTGCATCACCTCCCTGAGCCTTGATAAGATCTCTAAACTTTAGTAAAGCTTTTCCATTATTTAATGCTTCTTCACATAAACTATAGCCTTCAGTAACGGTTTCACATACATCTGCTATTTTAAGCATATTCGCTCCAAGAGCAAGGCATATTTCTTTCGTATCTTTTGGTCCTTCTCCACTAAGGACTTTAATTGCCTCATAGATTTCGGCAGAATTACCAACAAACTCACCTAAAGGTTGATTCATATTGGTAATTAGTGCGGTACATTTTTTCCCCATTTTTTGAGATGTAGCTACTAAGTTTTTGGCTAGTTTTTGTGCATCTTTTTTGTTTTGCATAAAAGCTCCAGATCCAAATTTTACATCAAAGACAAACCCCATGGCACCTCCCGCTATTTTTTTACTAATTATACTACTAGTTATTAGAGGTATAGATGGTACCGTTCCAGTGACATCTCGTAATTTATAGAGTATCCCTTCAGCCGGAGCTAATGTCGTTGAGTGTCCTGATATAGCACAACCAAGTTCTTCGACTTGACGTTTAAAGTCTTTCTGAGAAAGGTTCAGTTTCATATTGGTAATAGATTCCAATTTATCAACAGTCCCGCCAGTATAACCAAGACCAGAGCCACTTAATTTAGAAACCTTTCCCCCACAAGAGGCTACAAGTGGTACTAAAATAAGGGAAGTTTTATCTCCAACACCACCGGTACTGTGTTTATCGACTATTTTAATATCATCTGAGTATTTAAATACTTCGCCAGAAAAAGCAAGTGCTTCTGTTAAAAAAATTGTTTCATCTTCCGTTAAACCATTTAAATATACTGCCATTAACCATGCCGAAAGTTGATAATCAGCAAACTCGGCACTCATGATTGATTTTACGAGATACTCTATCTCTGCTCTTGTATGAGTTCCTCCATCACGTTTTTTTTCTATAATTTTAATAGGATTAATAATCATCATAAAACAAGTTCTTTGAGTAATGCAGATATGATAGTATTTAAAGAATATGAAGTTTCTTTCATATTATCCATTACTTCTTGATGAGTTAATTTTTCTCCTGTTATTCCAGCTGCTGCATTGGAGACACATGATAAACCACAAACGCGTATTCCCATATGATTAGCAATAATCACTTCTGGCACAGTAGACATTCCAACAATATCGGCTCCTAGTAAACGAGCCATATTTATTTCGGCAGGAGTTTCAAAGGATGGCCCTGAGAATGCCATATAAGTACCTGTTTTTAATTCATTTTTTTTCTTTTTAGCTATGTTTTTTAAAATTTCTAATAATTTTTTATCATATGGATGAGTCATATCTGGGAAGCGTGTGCCAAATTCATCAAGATTCTTCCCGATCAGAGGATTTGTCCCCATAAAATTAATGTGGTCTTGAATAGCAACAATATCGCCCGGTTTCAAGTCGGGACTTATACCACCGGAAGCATTGGTAAGGACCAGTACCTTAATTCCAAGCACCCCTAGAACTCTAATAGGAAAGGTAACTTCTTCCATGTTATACCCCTCATAATAATGTACTCGACCTTGCATTACAACAACATTATGTCCTTGTAACATTCCAAAAATGAGACGCCCATTATGTCCAGAAACAGTTGAAAGGGGCCAATTCGGGATATCAGAATAAGACATGGTTTGTTTATTTTCTATATTATCAGCTAAAGCACCAAGACCAGAACCCAAAACTATACAAATTTGGGGAGGTTTTACAATCTTATTTTTTAAATATTCAGAAGTTTTAAATATTTTATCGTACACAAGCATTATTTGTCCTCCATTTTCGAAAATAAGCCATAAGATAGATAGTTATAAACTACGATCTTGGGTGATATTTATCATAGAAGTCGTGAATCTCAGTATCTAAGTGAGTATATTTCTCCGTGGTTAATATTGATGTATGTCCTAATATTTCTTGCAAAGTTCTTTGGTTCATGCCATTTCTTAGCAAATGGGTCGCAAAGGTATGTCTCAAAATGTGAGGATAAAGTCGAGAAGAAGAAATATTGGCTGCTTTGCCTCTTTTTTGGAGGATATGCCATAAAAATTCTCTGCGCATTTGTTTTCCTGTACGTGAAAGAAACAGCCATTCTAATTCTAATTTGTTCAAAGAAGGTCGTACCTCTTTTATATATCTCTCAGTAACCTTTCTCACCCCACCAACATATGGAACGGCCCTCTCTTTATCTCCTTTACCTCTGGTATATATAAGTCCATTGTGGTCATCTATATCTCTTAATTTTATATTGCATAACTCTGAAGCTCTAAGACCAACTCCATAAGCCAATTCAATAACGGCCCTATCTCTTGCTCCTAATAAAGTTCCATCTTCACAGACGTTTATTATTCTTTGTATTTCACCCTCAGTCATAATTTGAGGTATTGCAACACTTCTCTTTGGCAAAGGATCCAAAAGTGGCTGTATCTCTGAATATCCATCATATGCAAGAAACCGACTAAAAGAACTTAAAACGGCAGCATTCCTTTGTACGGTGTTTCTACTTTTGCCAGTTATAGATTGTTCAGTTAAAAAACGAGAAATACTGTCTCCGGTAAGATTAAGGGGAGGAATTTCATTTTTCTTACAATAGCAATACCACGCTTTTAGGTCCGAGGAATACGCTTTTAACGTGTTTTGTGAAGAAGCTCTCTCCAAAAGCATATAATCTTCAAATCTACTTAGTATAAGTAAAAATTTTTTATCTTTTTCTTGAGGTCGTGACATGTTATCTCCTTTTTTGAACATACCAATAACAAGCCAATATTGTTTTAGCGTCTTTTATGCTTCCCATTTAGATTTTTTCTAAAACATCATGAATTGAGTACCAAAAAACAGAGATGTTTTCTGCATCATCTTTATTTTGTGAAATGGTAGCCTTATAGTCTGAAACGTAATATAAATGGATTAATTCTGTAGAGAACCCAGGTGACGTATAAAAAGATAAAACCTTTTCAATATTAATTGCTTTTATACCAGTTTCTTCAAAAAGCTCTCTCTTCGCAGCTTCTAAAGGAGACTCCCCTTCATCTACTAATCCGGCTGGAATTTCTAGTGTTTTTGCATTTATTGCATGTCTATATTGGGAGACGAGACAGATTTGATTTTTTGGGTTCAAAACAACAACTGCCACAGCAGGAGAATGTTCTGCAATTTCTCTTACAATATTTTTTTTAAGTGTTGTTCGGATTTTATCGATACGTAAATTTAGTACTTTACCTTTATAAAGATAGTCTGAAGAAATTAAGTCTATATTTTTATTATCATACTGCATTTTCTTCGCTCCTAATAATGCTAATTAAATTTATCTCCTATTTGCATTCTACTGCCTCTAACCCATTCACTTGCTTTTTGCTCTCTTTTACCTTCCTGTTGCACCGTAATTAATTTTAATGCATCTTCTAAACACGCCACTATAGGCATACCACTTTCAAAACCAATTATTGAAGAAGAAGGACCACTTTTTTTTACAATTTCTGCTTCTTTAATAGCCAGTCTTTTACCATCTATAAAACAAAATGTTCCTGGAAAATGCTTAAATGCTCTAATTTTATTGTATAAAAAAGATGCTTTTTCATCCCAAGATAGTATTCCTTCACTTTTTTTAATTTTTGGTGCAAAAGATATATCATTTTCAGATTGCTCTGTAAAAATCCAGTGCTCAGGTGTTATTTTTATTATATGTTCAATTAATGCATGAGAACCTAATAATGAACTCTTTTTTAATAATGAGTAATAATCATCTTTTATGGATATTTCCATTTCTTTTTGTACTAGAATTGGCCCAGTATCCATACCTTCATCAAGTTTAAATACTGTAACAGCTGTGGTTTTTAGGCCATCTACAATTGCACGCTGAAGCGGAGAGGATCCTCTATAAGAGGGCAATTTTGATGGGTGTATATTTAAACAACCAAATTTTGGTAATGATAGCAAGGGTTCTTTTATCATTTGCCCAAAATCAATAACTAAAATAACATCAGGACTATTCTCATCTATCCAGTTAATGAGTTTATTATCTTCTGATATTACGTTGGTTGTTTTAAATGGTATATCAAGTTTTTCTGCCGTTTTTTGTACAGGAGTAACACAAAGTTTTAGACTTCTCCCAGCTTTCTGTGGTGTGTTGGTTATCACCCACTGCGGTTTAATGTATTGTGTTATGTGTTTTAGACATTCAGCAGCGAAAAAACCTGACCCACAAAATCCCAATTTCATTGCTACAATTCTTTCTGTATGTTTTTTGCTATTCTTTTTTTTATAAACTGTCGTTTAAGAGGAGAAACTCTGTCAATCAGTAACCTTCCAGAAAGGTGGTCAAGTTCATGAGAGAAAACACAGGCTAAAAAACCTTCAATCTCTTGTGTATGGACAAAAGCATTTTCATCTTGATAGCGTATTTTTATTTTTTCAGGAGAATTTACCTCTGTGTATATACCTGGGAAACTAAGGCATCCCTCTTCGTAAGTACACATACCTTTTTTCTCAAGTATTATTGGATTTATAAGCGTATATTTTTGTCCTTCATAATCAATAACAGCTATCATTTTAGTAATACCTATCTGTGGTCCTGCTAATCCTATACCTTCATTAGCATACATCGTATCCCACATATCAGCTAAATCTGACTTTAATTCTTCATCAAACTTCTCAACAATTTCGTTCTTTTCCCTTAATATCTTATTTGGATATGTCAGTATTTTTTTTATAGACATTTTTTCACCTCACATAATATTTTACGTTAAAATAAATATTATCTATATACATAATTGTAACAGAAAACCCCCATCTCCATACTGGATGTGGGGGTAAAGTTTATTACATATTTTTGGTATTCTTATTCTGGTTGTTTTAATAACTCACCAATAGTAACATTGACTTCTTCTTGTGGGAGATTATTATTGGTAAGTTTATTTTTGTTTGTTACAGAACGTCGTCCTCTTGTAGTATTAACCTGAGTTTTTTTAGCAGCTACCTCCTGAGAACTTTTCTTGGTTTCATTTAAAGAAACAGGAAGTAAAGTAAGACGAATACGACGTTCCGAAGGATTAATATCTATTATTCTAGCAGAGATTTCTTGTCCTTCGGTGAGAACATCTTGAGGATGCTTAATTTTTTCTTGGGAAATTTGAGAGATATGTATTAAACCTTCTAATCCCTCTTCTAATTCCACAAAGGCAGCAAAATCGGCGAGTCTAGCTACTTTTACTAAAACATCTTTGCCTTTTTGATATTTAGTTTCGATATTTTTCCATGGATCATTAAGCTGTTTATATCCAAGGCTTATACGGTTACGTTCCGTATCCGTTTCTAAAATACATACTTCTATCTCTTGTCCTTTTTTTAGTATTTCTTTAGGGTGTTTGATTCTAGTCCAGCTTAAGTTTCCAATATGGATAAGACCTTCTATGCCTGGTTCAATTTCCACAAAAGCACCAAAATCTGTTAGGTTAGTGACTGTCCCTTTGGCTGTTTTACCTTCTGTCCAACGCTCTGAAACTGTACTCCATGGATCTGTTGTAGTTTGTTTTATGCTTAAAGAGATTCTATTTTTCTCTTTATCAATTCCTATTACTTTAACTTTAACATTTTCTCCTTTAGACACGATTTCTTTTGGTTTTATATTGCGTTGCCAAGACAATTCACTTAAATGGACAAGCCCTTCCATTGCACCAAGGTTTACAAAAACACCGAATGAAGTAATGCTGCTTACATCTCCTTCTAAAACATCACCGACAGCTACCTGCTCATAAAATGAGTTGCGTATTTCTGCCATTTCTTCTTCAACAATCGTACGACGGGAAAATACAAGACGACGTTTACGGCGGTCTTTTTCAATAAGTTTTGCAGAAAACTCCTGTCCAATTAGTTTACCCGGATTTACTCCGCGACCTTCTTCTGCTAGGTGAGAAATGGGAATAAATCCTTCAATACCATAACTATTTACAATTAGTCCACCCTTTACTTTTCGTAACCCGGTGACTTTCAGTAAATCATTTTGAGTAGCTTCTAATTCAAGTTTATCCCAGCGTACATCAAATTCAGAACGCCACCTGCTAAGAGTTAGTTGAGCCTCTTCACCCTGCGAGATATTCGTTATCTGAACTCTTACCTTCGTTCCGTTCTGTGGCTCTTGAATGTCTTCAACAAGAACTCTATGTGTCCATTCTTTACGTGCAAGAAGCCCCTCGCATTTATAACCTACATCTACCAACCAGCCATCTTCACGTGTGTCAACTATAGTACCATCTACAACTTTTCCACGGTGAAAATCTCCCATAACGTCGTACTGCTGCATTATTTCTTCCATCGTTTCTTCTTTTACCGGTGTTTCTGCACCTTCTCTGTTAAGAAGCTCGTCAACCATACCCAACATCCTCCTGCTTACATCTTGTTTAATTTTTGTATCAATTCTTTTATCAGCCAATCAGGCGTACTGCCGCCGGCTGCAATGCCAATGCTTTCCTTTTTTAGCAACCACTCCTTATCAAGCTCACCCGCATGTTCTATCCATTTTGTTGGTACTCCCGCATCATCTGTAATTTCCACAAGTTTACGGGTGTTAGCACTGTCACGGCCACCAAGAACGAGCATTCCGTCTACTTTTGAAGCTAAACGGGAAACTGATTCTTGACGTTCTAGCGTTGCTTTACAAATTGTATTATATACCTTTATTTCAGGAGATATAGAAATAAAGGATGCAACCAGAGAAACAAAAGAGGATACTCTTTGAGTAGTTTGACTCAATATTCCACATTTTTTCCCAGTTAAATACTTGGGTATCTTATCAGAATCAGAAATTACAATAGCTTTACCTTCTACATAGCCAACTATTGCTTTAACTTCTGGGTGATCAGCATCACCTAATATTACCACTATATATCCTTCCTTGGAAAGAGTTCTTGCTCTTTCTTGAGCAGTTTTTACAAACGGGCATGTTCCATCTACTAAAAATGAACTACGTTGTTTAATTGTGTTATAAATTTCAGGTGTCACACCATGAGCACGAATAAAGGCAACAGCACCATATGGTATGTCTTTAGGATCGTTCACAACTATTAATCCAAGTTTATTTAAGCGTTTAATTTCCTGTTCATTATGAATAGGACTACCTAAAGAATATACTCTATCTGTTTTATTGAGTTCATCTTCTAGTGTTGAAATCGCTCTTTTAACTCCAAAGCAAAGCCCAGTGGGATTTGCAATATAAATTTTCATAATTTAATAATCCTCATTGACCTATATGTTCTTTCGTTTTATTTAAAATATCATCAAGCGTTTTAGTAGTTGTGCTAGTATCTAAATCGAACCAATGTATGGGTTCAAAATGTTTAAACCATGTCATTTGCTTGCGGGAAAAAGCTTTTGTATGTTTTATATCATCATTAATTGCTTCTGAAAAAGAACAATGACCATTAAAAAATTTTACTAACTCTCTATATCCAAAACCTTGTAATGCTGATAATTTAGGTGAATACCCGTTATCTAATAACCACTTAACTTCTTCTGGATACCCACTTGCGAACTGTATTTTCACTCGCTGTTCAATATTTTTGTATAGAATTTCTCTAGAACGAATTAAACCTATATATAAAATATCATAAAGAGAGTCCGTTTTTTTTTGATTTTTATACCACCAAGAAGCACTTTTATTAGTTATTCTATGAATTTCGAGACCTCTCATTATTCTCGTAGTGTCGTTTGGATGAATTCTATCCGCCAGTGCAGTGTCAATTTTTTTTAATTCTGTATATAAAGAAAACAAACCTTTAGAGTCTATTTCCTCCTCAAGCTCCTTTCTTATTGTTAAATCCTTTGGCAAATCTTTTGATAAAGCTCCTGTGAGAGCTTTGTAGTAAAAAGGTGTTCCGCCTACAAGTAATGGAGTTTTTTTTCTTTTGCTTATTCTTTTTATTGCGTCAGTTGCATCTCTAGAAAAGTCTGCAGCTGAATATACTTGATCTGGATCAACTATATCTATCAGATGATGAGGTATTTCTCTTCTAATGCCTTGATCTACTTTATCTGTACCAATGTTCAAATAGCGGTAAACTTGCCTTGAATCAACAGAAATAACTTCAGCATTTATTCGCTTGGCAAGCTCTAAGCTAATTTGTGTTTTACCAACAGCTGTAGGTCCTATAATCGCAATAAGTTTTTTCTTGTTTTTCATCTATTAAACCAGCCTTCTATCTTTTTATTTTCAAAAATTATTATTGAAGGCCTTCCATGAGGACAAGAAAAAGGATCTTTAATACTTCCAAGTTGTTCTAAAAGAGATAAGGCTTCTTCTCTAGTAAATACTTGTCCTAACTTGACCGCATCCCTACATGCTAAGCGTGCCATTCTCCACCAAACTTCCATGTCTCTTTTCTCCGGTGCACATTCAAGATCAATCCCCTTTAGCACAGAACGCAACATTTCAATAGGTGCGATATGTCCTTTGCCACGTATCAAAGGTACCCCTACTAATTTATTCTTACTTATTTCAAAACCATATAATAACAATTCGTTTGTTCTCGATGTAATTTCGGGCAGTAATGCTTCGGGAATATCTTGAGGTATAGTTAGTTTTTGTATCTCAATGGTCTCATTAAAATTACTTACAATTTCTTCGTACAATATTTTTTCATGAGCTGCATGTGGATCTATAATAGCGAGTGCTCCAGGAAAATCAAAAAGAAGAAAACCTCTTGCTGTCTGCCCTATATAGTTTTTGTCTGCTGTAAAAGACCAATAGGAAGAGGTGTCATTTGATTTGTTTAATTGTATCTGTGATGAATATGAGTTTTGCGTGTATACGCTGCTTGGTTGAATTTCGCTGTTAATATCAGATGTAAAAAAAGAGGTATTTGTGTTGAAGTTTGATGCAAATCTATCGTAATTAGTTGACAGCCCTTCAATGCTTATTGGTTTTATTAACTTAATGTCCTTATCCATAGAATATCGATCTAGAAATATATTTTTTGTACAAGAGTGAACAGCTTTAAAAATCTCCTGTGTATTGCGAAAGCGTACTTCTTCTTTTGTTGGATGCACATTAACATCTATCTCTGTAGGTGGGATATCAATTAAAACTAACCACTCTCCATAAGCTACTGAGTCTCCCGAACAAATAGCAGCTCTGACGGTCACATCTTGTACCTTGCGTTTATTTACAAAAAGAGAAATTATCACTCTTCTGCTATCAGGTATTGGATTCCACCAGGCTTTAACTTCTACCATATTAAGTTGGGTTTTAGAGCTATATATTTGAGTGTCATCCCCCCATTTTTTTCTTAAGGCAAGAAGAGTGTCTTTAACTGGTATGTGTTCTAATATAATTTTATGATCTGAATATATTCTAAAAGTTTTTTCGGGATGTATTAGCGCATAGTCATTTACTGTTTGGATAACCCTACGTAATTCAGCTGATGCTGATTTTAAAAATTTTCGTCGTACAGGAAGGTTAAAAAAAAGATCATCCACTTGTATTCGTGTGCCAGGCTTACAAGGAATTAAAGAGTGAAGTATAACTTTTCCAGCTTCAGTTCTTATTACTCCTCCCTCATCTATATTCGCCTTTCTAGATCTTATTTCCATGCGACTTACACTTGCAATGCTTGCTAAAGCTTCACCTCTGTAGCCCAATGTCGATATGTTTTCTAGATCATCCAATTTCTCAATTTTGCTTGTTGCATAACGTTCCAATGCAAGCGGTAGCTCTTCAAAAAGTATTCCTACTCCGTCGTCCTCTATTACAAAAGAGTTTTTTCCACCTTGCTCAAGTCGTATTATAATTTCTGTTGCAGAAGCATCTATAGAATTTTCTATCAATTCCTTTGCTACTGAAGAAGGACGTTCTATAACTTCTCCAGCAGCAATTTTCGTTGAAATTTCTAAATCAAGTTTTTTAATTGTCATCAGTTAACGCATCCTTAGTTTTTTCTTTAAGTTTATACAAAAAATCAAGGGCTTCCAATGGAGTTATTGAATCCGGATTAATTGCACATATTTCTTCAAGAATTATGTCTTTTTTTATGTCAAAAAGTGTCATCTGATTTTTTTTGTTTGGGACATCATATTCCTTTTCTATTTTTTTTGTTTCAAACTGTTTTAATAACTCTTCTGAACGTCTTAAAACTGTTAATGGTATTCCTGCTAGCTTCGCAACCTCAATGCCATAAGATTTATCTGATGGAGAAGAAATAACTTTATACAAAAAAGTAATGCCGCCACAAGTCTCCTCTACTGCCATGCTAAGATTTACTGTTCCTGGCAAGATTTTTGGCAATTGGGTTAGCTCGTGATAGTGTGTGGCAAACAACACTCGTGCTTGACGACTTTCTTGGCTGTGTAAATACTCAATTATTGACCACGCTATACTTAATCCGTCATAAGTTGACGTTCCCCTACCAACTTCATCTAAAATAACTAAACTTCTTTCAGACGCAAACCTTATAATATTAGCTGTTTCCACCATTTCGACCATAAACGTGCTCTGTCCTCTAGACAGCTCATCCTTGGCTCCTATGCGGGTAAATACGCGATCTATTAAGCCTATTTTTGCGGATTCTGCAGGAATAAAAGATCCCATATGTGCCATTATAGCGATTAGGGCTGCTGTTCTCAAATACGTAGATTTACCAGCCATGTTAGGGCCAGTAATAATTGCGATTCTTTGATCTGTATCAGGACTAAAATTATAATCGTTTGGTGTAAAAGGCTCAGAACCGAGAGCAACTTCTATTACAGGATGTCTCGCGTCTTTTATTAAAAAATCTCTACTTAAATCGATTACTGGGCAAGTATATCCTCTTTCAAAAGCTATATCTGCTAAAGAGATAAGCACATCTATAGTCGCTATAAAATCTGAAATTTCTTGTATTGCTTTAGTATTTTCCATAACTTTATCTATTAAATCAATGTAGACTTTTTCTTCAATCAGAATCATTTCTTCTTCTGCCATAAAAACTTCTTTTTCAAATATCTTAAGTTCTTCTGTAATGTAACGTTCAGCAGAGACAAGAGTCTGTTTTCTTATGTAACGCAAGGGTGCTTTCTCTACGCTGCCTTTGGGTATTTCTATAAAATAACCAAAAATTCTATTTACACCTGTTTTTAGTGTTTTAATACCAGTTTTTTCCCTTTCTTCTTCTTCAAATTTAGCAAGCCAAGAACTCGAGTCATTCATACGCTCTCTCCATTTATCAAGTTCTTTGTTATATCCAGTTCTTATTGTTCCGCCATCACGGACAAAACGTGGGACACTATCAGATAATGCTTCATTTAATAATTGGGATATATTTGATAAATCCGAGAAGGGGCCCCACTTAGATAACACATCAGATGAATTGATTAAATTTTTTATTATTGGAACAGCTTGAAGAGTTTGTTTAATAGCGAGTAAATCAGATGGAGAACCAAGGTTTAAGGTTAATCTACCTAGGGATTTGGCCATATCCCTACATTTAGGAAGAATGTTTTTAATTTTTTCTCTTAAATCATGGTTATTTATTAAACTATCAATAGAATCTTGCCTAAATTTAATTAGTTCTATATCTTGAAGTGGTGCTAAAATCCATTCTTTTAGTTTCCTTTTACCCATAGGCGTTTTACACTTATTGAGTGTTGAATATAAAGATATATTATTACTATCAATAAGCTCGAGATTGATTTGAGTTGCCCTGTCCAAAATTAAATTTTCATTTGGGTGGATAGGAATAATCGCAGAAATATGATTAGCTTGTGCAAATTGCGTTTCTTCAAGATAGCGAATAGCAGCATAAACTACACCAATAACAGGGTCAAAATCATCAAATCCCATTGAATTTACTGTTGTAATATTCAATTTGCGACATAACCATGAGGCAGAATTTCTTTCTGTAAATTCCGATTTGTCACGTTCAACAACACTAATTTTTTCATAATCCTTTAAGAATATAAATGAGCGTTCTTTTTGGCTTTTAGATATAACAATTTCATTAGGAGCAAAGGAAGATAAAAGAGAGAAAGCTTGATCTTCTTGAAATGTTCCGGCTTTAAGCACACCACTTCCTGATTCCAAAAATGCCATTAATATTTTACTTTCTAAAAAATAACATGCAATTATTCTTGCATCATTGTCTGCATTCTCAGGAATCCAAGTGCCAGGAGTCACAACTCTAGTAACACTTCTTTTAACAATCGTTTTTCCATCTGGCTCGGTCATTTGCTCGCAAATAGCTACTCTGTAACCAGCGGATACAAGCTTGCTTAAATAAGAATCTACAGCGTGATACGGAACGCCTGCCATTGGAATAGCATTTTTTTGGTCTTTTGATCGAGTAGTTAATACTATATCTAATTCAGCAGATGCAGTACGTGCGTCATCAAAAAATAGTTCATAAAAATCTCCTACGCGGAAAAAAAGAAGGCAATCAGGGTATTTTTTTTTCCAATATATATACTGCTTTAACATCGGAGTTATTTTTATGTCTTCAGATAAACTCAATAAATACTACCTCATTCTGTCTAAATAGCTTTGTAATATTAATGTTGCTGCGATTTTATCTATTTTTTGTTTTCTAGAATATCTAGAAACATTTGCTTCTAAAAGCGTTCTCTGTGCAATGGATGTAGTGTAACGTTCATCAATAAATTCAATTTCAATATCGGGAAATTCTTCTTTTATCTGACTGGCCCACTCTCTCATTTTTTTAGCTTCCGGTCCTTCTTTCCCATCCGTTCTTTTAGGCAAACCAATTACAAGCTTTGGGTTATTATATTTATCTATTATTTTTTTTAATTCACTTAACCAGTTTCCCTGGGCAGATAAGACGGCTATCCCTTGTGCAAAAATCCCCAAAGGGTCACTTACTGCAACGCCTATTCTTACGCTTCCAACATCAAGTGCAACAACCCGTTTCAATAGCTATGCCTCACCTGTCATTTGATCTTTAAAAATAGAAGGAATTTCTGATAAAAATTTATCTAAGCTTTGAACATTCTTTGTTCCACCTTGTGCAAGTGCAGGGTTGCCTCCTCCTTTTCCTCCCATGTTCTGAGCTATTTTTTTTAAGAAAGTTCCTGCGTGTGCACCCTTTTTTACGGCATTTTCTGTTGCCATTGATATCATAAAGACTTCTCCACCATCTCCTGTAGCAAAAAGGACAATCATGGCTGTTTGAAATTTTCTCCTGATGGAATCTCCTATTTGACGGAGTAAATCTGGAGTTAGATTTGTATACCTTTCTATTATTAAATCAACTTCTTTTTCTGTTGTTATTGGTTTTACCTTATTTTCAATATCTATGGTAAGAATTTTAACCATCAAATCTTTATTTCTTTTTTCGAGCTCTTTTTTTTCATCAAGGATTATTTTTAACCTCTTAACTACCGTATCAGGCTCTTCGTTTAGAATACTTAGCATTGAAGTAAGAGTGTATTGACTTTTTTGTATATACTCTAAAGCAGATAGCCCTGTAACAGCTGTAATCCTTCTAATGCCAGAAGCAATACTTTCTTCTTTTATTATTTTAAAAAAGCCAATTTCACCAGTATTGCCTACATGTGTTCCTCCACAAAATTCTAGAGAGAAACCCTCTATTTCAAGGACTCGCACCTCTTCTTCATATTTTTCATCGAATAGTGCCTTGGCTCCTGTTTTCTTTGCATCTTCAAAACTCATAAGAGAGGTTTTTACAGGTAAATTATTTAAAATCTGTTTATTTACAATTTTTTCTACTTCGTCTATTTCTTCTATTGACATGGGAGTAAAATGATTAAAATCAAATCGTAAAAATGTTGAAGTTACAAGTGAACCTGCTTGACGGACATGCTCTCCTAGTACTCTACAAAGAGCCTCGTTTAGAAGATGTGTTGTAGTGTGATGTCTCTTTATACTATTTCTTCTTTCTAGATCTACGGATGCCATAATCTTCATATTAGGCTTGATAAAACCCCTTTTTACCGAGCCTTTGTGAACGATCATATCTTGTGCTGGATAGTATGTATCATACACTTCGAATGTAAAGGAAGCTGTTTCTATAAGGCCAGCATCACCAATTTGCCCCCCACCCTCTGCGTAAAATGGTGTTTTTGATAGTATAAGCTCGGCAGGTTCCCCAGTTGATATGGTTTCTCTTAGCTCCCCTTCGCTTATAATTGCAAGTACTGTGCTCTCTATGCTTGTTTCTGTATATCCAACAAAATCTGTACCACCTAGTTTGTTTTCTAACTCTGTATATATTGTTTTGTTGATTGTGTTAGTGCCTTGTTTGCTAGAAGCCCTCGCCCTATCGCGTTGTTTTTGCATTTCCCAATCAAACTCTTTTTTATCAACAATAATTAAGTGTTCATCACATATTTCTGCCGTTAATTCTATTGGGAAACCAAAAGTATCGTACAATGTAAATGCCACTTTTCCAGATAGTACTTTTCCGCCTTCATTCTCAATTTTTTTAATTTCGTCATAAAGATGTTCATTGCCTTGTATAAGTGTTTTTGAAAACCGTTCTTCTTCAACTGTTAATATCTGTTCTATGGCAGAAGATCTTTCATTGAGTTCATCGTATTCATTACCCACAGACTCCCTTACAGCGGGTAGTAACTTTGATAAAAAAGGACTTTGAATTCCAAGCAACTTTCCATATCTTGCACTTCTTCTTATCAATCTCCTTAGAACATATCCCGGACCATCATTAGTTGGCAGCACACCATCAGCTATCATAAAAGCTGATGCTCGTATATGATCCGATATTATTCTTACAGATAAATCTTTTTTAGCATCTGTACCATATTTAACCTTAGCTAATTCGCATGTTTTATTAATAATATTTATAAACAAATCAGTTTCAAAGTCACTGCGTGTTTTTTGTACTATCGAGGCAAGTCTTTCAAGCCCCATTCCTGTATCTATGTTTTTCTTAGGTAATAAAGATAACTTACCATTTTCATCACGATTATATTGCATAAAAACCAAATTCCAAACTTCAAGATACCTGTCACAGTCACAGCCTACGAAACAATTCGGTTTTCCACAAGAAAATTCAGGACCCTGGTCGTACATTATTTCAGAGCATGGTCCACAGGGGCCTGTTGGGCCAGCAGCCCAAAAATTATCATCATCACCTAGACGTACGATTCGGTCATTCGCTATCCCTACATCTTTGCTCCAAATTTCATAAGCCTCATCATCATCTAAATAAATAGTTACATAAAGTTTATCCGGATCAAGACCTATTCTTTCAGTAAGAAATTCCCATGACCACGGGATAATCTCTTTCTTGAAATAATCGCCAAAACTAAAATTTCCAAGCATTTCAAAAAAAGTATGATGTCGAGCAGTGCGTCCCACATTTTCTATATCATTTGTTCTAATACATTTTTGAGATGTAGTAGCTCTTGTTACTTCCGGTGTTTTTATTCCTAAAAAATAAGGTTTAAAGGGAACCATACCAGCTATAGTAAATAACAGAGTTGGATCCTCAGGTATTAACGAAAAACTTTTAAAACGAGTACATCCCTTTTCTTCAAAAAAACTAAGGAATAATTCTCTTAATTCCTTACCACTTCTATATTGCATATAATATGCCTCCCGCAATAAAATTATTTATTTATTAAGCTTTCTCTTGCCTTTATCGCTCTTTTTAAAGTTTTATTCCTATCTATTGTTTTAAAAACTCCCTTATCATAAAGTATATTGCCTGCAACTATTGTTTTCTTTATATCTTTTGAAGATCCTGCGTATACAATAAAGTTAGGCAAATTTACCAAATCCCAGCCAACATAATGTGCTTGATCAAGATCAATAAGTATCATATCGGCATTGTATCCTTCTTTGATCAAACCAGTGTTTTTAAATCCCATAGCCTTAGCTCCATTAATTGTTGCCATCTTCAGAACCTCAGATGCAGTTACTGTTGTAGAATCTTGTTTATTGCCTTTGTGGATAAGAGCGGCAAACCTTATTTCTTCCCATATATCTAATTTATTATTGCTTGCAGCACCGTCGGTGCCAAGCGCTACTGACACTTTATTTGCTAATAATTCTGTAAGAGGAGCAAAACCCGAACCAAGTTTCATGTTGCTCTTCGGGTTGTGTACAATAGTTATATTATCTTTATTGTAAAAAGAAGTTTCTGTATCTTTAATCCAAACTCCATGTGACAATAGAAGAGACGGCACCTCTATCATTCCCGTTTCAATCAAATAATCTTCAGGTGTAGTTTTATTTCTCAGGCCAGATAAATCCCATTCTGTAGAAGTTTCTAACCAATGTAACTGCACACCTAAGTTTGTTTCTTTAGCAACACGAGCAATGTTCTTCATAGATTGAATAGAGACGGTATATGGTGCATGTGGCCCCAAACATACTGTTAAAAGTTCATTTCTACCATGAAAATCGCTTGCCAGCTTAAGATTCTCTTTTAACTTACTGCCATCATTGTCATTTACAATCCCACGAGAAAGACAGCATCTTATTTGCGCGTCAAGAGCGGCTTCGGCAACTTGGTCCATAAAAAAATACATATCTGCGAAACTAGTTGTTCCTGTTGCCAACATCTCCATTATTGCAAGGTCTGCTCCAGCTCTGACAAGTTCAGGGGTCAATTTGTTTTCAAGAGGCCATATTTTCTTTTCAAGCCATTCCATTAATGGCAGCTCTTCAGCGACGCCTCTCAAGAGTGTCATTGCAGCATGTCCATGAGCGTTAGAAAAGCCTGGAATAACTGCTGTTGTTCCCTTCCCGTTAAAGACTACATTCCTATTTGCAGTATTAGGAGGAAGAATGTTTTTAATAACTTTCCCTTCAGTAACAATATCACAAGGCAAAGCTTTAGACATAGAGGAATCCCATGCAATAATATTTTTATAGGTTTTATACATAATTACTCTCTCCAACTAGCTATATATTCTTCTTGTTCTGGTGTCATTCTTTCAATTTCCACTCCTAATGTTTCAAGTTTTAAAGAAGCTATTTCCTTGTCTAGTTCTTCAGGGACAGGGTGTAATCCTGGAGATAATCTATTTTGAGACATATAAAGAACAGACAAAAGTTGCATTGCAAAGCTAAGGTCCATAATTTCTACAGGATGACCGTCAGCTGCAGCTAAATTTACAAGACGCCCCTCTCCCAAGACATGTAAATTCTTCCCATCCGCAAGAATATATGTTTCTATATTATCTCTTGTTTTTCTTACTTTTGCTGCTATTTTTTTTAGGTCTGGGATACATACTTCAACATCAAAATGTCCTGCATTTGTGAGCAAAGCACCATCCTTCATGTTTAAAAAATGTTCTTTTCTTATTACTTTAATATTACCGGTAACAGTAATAAATATATCTCCAAGTCGTGACGCGTCATTCATGTTCATTGTCTCATATCCATCCATTAAAGCCTCTAAAGCTTTATGTGGATCAATTTCAACGACAACAACACGTGCCCCTAAACCTGATGCTCTACGTGAAACACCCTTCCCGCACCAACCATAACCAACAACAACTACTATTTTACCTGCAACTATAAGATTTGTAGTTCGAAGTATAGCATCCCAAACAGATTGACCTGTGCCATAGCGATTATCAAATAAATGCTTACTTCGTGCGTCATTTACTGCCAACATAGGAAAGGGCAATACTCCTTCACTTGCCATTGCTTTAAGTCGCTTAATTCCTGTTGTAGTTTCTTCACACCCTCCTAATATTTCAGGAATAAGCTCTTTATGTTCTCTTATAATCATTGAAATGACATCTGCCCCATCATCAATAATTATATTAGGATGCCAAAGCAACACATTTCGTAAATTTTCATTGTACTCATCTGTTGTCATGTTATGTTTACTAAAAACGTGAATGCCATATTCAACTAGAGCTGCACATACAGGGTCTTGTGTAGATAAAGGATTGCTACCAGCTGCCACAACAGTTGCACCTAATTCATTAAGCACTTTAAGTAAACAAGCCGTTTTGGCTTCAAGATGAAGACAAGCTCCAATTGTAA
>Ga0255342_1002839_pt1 | contig 20585 bp, 15 predicted proteins | sample wastewater_treat_3_FD_192416 | JGI IMG/M metagenome (GOLD analysis project Ga0255342, IMG submission 192416) | Wastewater microbial communities from Lulu Island WWTP, Vancouver, Canada - plant14 | ecosystem: Engineered > WWTP > Wastewater > Unclassified | place: Canada: Vancouver, British...
GTGACGATTTCCGGAACAACCGTCACATTTTCCGAAGCCCAAACAGCAGCCAACATGGGAGTCGGAGACGTTATTGACTACGACAGTGACAACAAGAAATGCTACATTTCAGGAAAAACTTCAACCACAGTCTGGTCTTGTGTCAGTGCAACAGGAACAAATCCGACTGAAGTCACCGATGCCGCAGTAAATTCCATAACCCATGCCTTTGATTCTCTCTCGGCGGCGGAAGCCGGAGCACCGACGCTTCTTGGAGCCTCCGATCTTACATCGGCAAATGTTGTTCTTAACATCCCATGCTATTATGACAGCGGACCTGACACTACGGAGGTGACAATCAGCGGATATACCACAGGGCCGAGCAACTACATTAAGATATATGCCCCGCATGACATTTCATCGGAGGTAAATCAGAGTCAGAGACACGAAGGGAAATGGGATGAAGAGAAGTATAGGATTGAGAGGGCAACGACATCAACATATCAATGGGCACTTGAAGTATTAGATGATCACGTTTGGATCGATGGCCTTCAATTTATTTTGAATTATTCGCACGACAATTCACGCACTATTGTAGCTGGTAGTTCTATTTCTGCAGAAGAAAATTATTTGAAAATAAGCAATAATATTTTGAAAGGAAACACGCTAACAAATGATGTGATCGGTAGTGGCATAAGATCATCCGCCCAAACAAACAAAATATATGCTTGGAATAATATTGCCTATGGGTATCGCGATGCTGATGGAACACACGGAGTGGCTTTTTATGTGGCCGGATCAACCGCGAACAATGAAGCCGTATACTATAATAACACAGCCTATGGGAATTCAACCGGATTTTATGAGGCCATGTATCAAAGCGGCATATTAAAAAATAACCTTGCCTATAATAATGATACTGATTTTTCAACAGGTTTTGATCCTCTCTGTGACTACAACATTTCTTCTGATGGCACAGCACCCGGCACAAATTCCAAAACTAATGTAATCGTGCAATTCGCCGATGCTGAAAACTATGACTTTCATCTTTCCAATTTTGACACCGTCGCGCGTGATGCGGGAACAAACCTTTCAAACGATCCCTATTTGGCTTTCGGTGATGATATTGACGGAGAGTCCCGCAACATCGGAGGCACTTGGGACATTGGCGCTGATGAGGCGGGAACATCCGCAAAAATAAAGGGAGGAATCACGATTGAAGGTGGGGTAAAGATTTTCAAGCAATAGGGCGGTTCAGAGCCGCACAAAACATCATGTAAACTATTAATTTAAATTATGGACAATAAATCTATAAAAATTTCATCCGTCGTTGTTCTGCTTCTTGGTGTGTTTGCCGCTTTCCGATGCGCGGTTGCGGCGCCGATCATATCAGGTCTTTCAGGGGAGGTTTCGGATAGTAGTCAGATTACTATCTCCGGGTCAGGATTCGGGCTTAAAGAAAGGGCGCAGCCGCTAAAATGGGATAATTTCAATAGTTCAATCGCAGGCAATCCCGTTACGGAAAACGGATGGTCAACCATAACCGCTACTCAGTATATAACGCCTATTTTTGAAAATGATTCTTCCAGAGTCGGAAATTTTGCAAGGTGCCTGCACCAGCAGGCAAATGGCGTGAATGGCTATCAGGATTCCTTATTCTATTATGATGGGGGCGAAACTGACCTAAACGAATTATTTATTACTTTTTATAAAAGAAGAATCAGGGAAGCGGGAAATATAGAAACTGACAACAATAAATGGTTCAGAATCGCTTATGACGCAAGAGATGGCACGGGAGAAGTTCCTTGCGTTGCTCATACTTATCTGAATGAAAATAATTTGCCCGGGGAACAAGGAGGGAGCAGCATTACCGGGACGAAGGGATATGTGCCGCCTGAAGATCAAAGCGCAATTGAAACTCATTGGTATTCGATGCCTCCCTATAACAAGTGGGTAAGGTGGGAGGGTTATTATGTAAAAGGAAATGGAATAGCTCTTGACGGCACTATACGTGAATACAGGGGGGATGGAGAAAACATATTTGAAAAGGTTGTTGACAGTCAGCAAGAGCAAACTGACAGCAGTGATTTGAGATCTTGGCATGACATCATATTTGGAGGATATTGTCGCCTTGGCAATTTGGACGAAGGCGTTGACAATTCAGTGATTTATTATTCGGATTTTGATGACATTTACATTGACACTACTCAAGCACGGATCGAAATGGGAGATAATGCAGATTGGTCTTTATGCACCCATCGGGAAATTCAAATTCCTACCGCCTGGTCCGATACTTCTGCAATGGTTACGGTAAACCAGGGAACATTCGAAAACGGCGAACAGGCATATCTTTTCGTGGTTGACGCTGACGGCGAAATTTCCGAAGGTTATCCGGCGGTGATTGGAGAGGGAGGTTCCGACACAAATCCTCCAGGCGCCCCGAGCGGATTGGTCGCAAGCTAGTTTATATTTTTGACTCGTAAATTTTCGCACAGGGTAAACTCCGTTAGCTTTTCGGAAATGCAAATGCAACACCAAATACCAGATACAAAATACTTTTTTCTCTGATTCTTGTCGGTGTGTTTTGCAGGTGGCCTTTGGAGGGGGTGTCAGACATTTTGTTATATAAAGTGTTATATAAAGTGTTATATAAACTGTTATATAACACTTTAAGTAACACGTTCAGTAACTAGTTACATAACGCTTCCAGAGGCATTTTATAGTGCAAAAGGGCTTTTTGCTTTATTTTTTAAAAAAAGCTATTATTTACTTGTAATAATTTGAGCTCAAAAGACTATGGACTTTCAATTTCGCCAGTACAAAAACGGTACCGAAAACGCTATAAATTTGGGTTTTCGTCAAAAGCAGGAGCATCCAAAAGCGTCTTCAGGTCCCAATTTCTCAATAGTCCAGGATCATGGCGAAAAGATGCAAGATGAGCAGCCAAAATGGATTGTGAGATTTTTAGATGCGACCATAACTGCGTCGCTTATTTTGATTTTTTTCGGCATTCCGATTTTTTTCACGGGGTTTTCGCTCCAGGGAATTGTTTTTGAAAAACAGCTGTATTTTTATTTCCTGATCCTGCTGGCGCTGGTTGCGTGGGTTTCAAAAGGAGTAATTGTTGGTGAGATGAAAATAGTCAGGACTCCGCTCGACATCCCCATCCTTCTTTTTTGGGCAATATGCGGAATAGGAATCCTGTTTTCAGCCGATAGGTGGCATAGCTTTTGGGGATCTTTTGGCGATCCTTCAAGAGGTTTCATGAGCTTGACGGCTTTGGTTATAGCGTACTATTTGATCGTGAGCCATTTTTCTCCCAAGAGATTTTTTCTCTTCGTTGCTTCTTTGATATTATCAAACTTTTTGCTTTTGATTTGGTCGCTAGTTAATATCATGGGACCTGAGATTGTTTCTGATAAAATTCTCAAGTATGTTCCTTTGAGCCCCATAGGATCGCTTACGGGCTTGGGAATATTTTTTGGTGCGGCATTACCTCTCATAACGATGCTGTGCTTCTGGCTATTTTCAGAAAAAAACAGGATTTTTCAGGAAAAATGGAAAAAAAATTCTGTTTTTGCGTTTCTTCTTTTTGTTCTTGCGCTGAATCTTTTTGCCATGCTTGTCTTGTATTCATACGTCTTTTGGCTTGGAGTTCTCGCGGGCGTAAGCTTTTTTCTCATATATATTCTTTCTCAAATTGTGCGTCCCGATCGCAAAACGGCATGGATTCCAATGCTTATCTTCGTGGCGGTTTTGGCAATCTTGATGGTCGGAAAAAACTCAATCGCAAGAGCTGATTTGCCTATTGAAGCGCGCCCGTCCTACCAGCTTTCTTGGGATATTGCAAAGAATTCTCTTAAGGATTCTTTTCTGCTTGGATCGGGACCGTCCACATACGGCTATGTCTTTTCAATGTATCGCCCGCAGGATTTCAATCAAAATCCTTACTATAGTCTGAGGTTTTCCCAGGGGAGCGGAATGTTTTTTGAATCGCTTCCGACACTCGGAGTTTCCGGAGTGTTTTTCTTGGTTCTTACGGTGTTAACTTTCCTGAGCATAGGTATTTATCTTCTCAGCATAAACAAAAATCAAAACAAGATATTTTCATTGGGCATTTTTTCGTCTTCCTTGATAGCACTTCTTGGCATACTTGCCGTTAAAGTTGAAGGCACTCTGATTATAATAAGCTTTCTCTTGATTGCCTTATCGGTAGCCATGCTGCTTTTCGAGGGCAATACCGAAAAGAAGTTTTTAAACCTGTCTTTCAAGGCTTCTCCAAAGTACGCGTTGTCTTTGGCTTTCGTGTTTATGGTTGTCAGTGCAGGCGTTCTGTTTCTCTTCTTTTTTCTAGGCAAAACCTATGCCGCAGACATGTATGCGGGTTTAGCCATGAAAGAAAGAAGTGTGAATGAAGAAAAATCCATTAAAAGACTCGAAAGAGCTATTTTTCTCAACAGTCTCGAGAGCCGCTATTGTGCTCTTTTGGGTCAGCAATTTATGCTTCTTGCCAATAATGAAGCAAAAAAACCTGAAGCGAAAAGAGACCTAGGAAAAATCCAGACATATCTCAACAGTTCGATAACATTTGCCAATATCGCCAAAAGTATGTCGGGAAAGGATGTCGTCGCAGTGGAGGCGCTTGCGCAGGTATATGAAAATTCGGGATTTTTTGTCATTGATTCTTTCAAATTTGCGGAAGAAAATTACAAGAGGGCGCTCGAACTTGAACCGCACAATCCTCTTTTCAGCGTAAAATTAGGACAGATAAAGCTTGCTCAGGCTTCAACCGAACAGAATCCCGATGAATCCAAGAAGAAAATAGGCGAAGCTGCAGAACTTTTCCAGAAGGCGATTGATGAGAAGAAAAACCTTGCGGTGGCATACTATGAGCTTGCGCTTTCAAAGGAAGCCCTTGGAGATCTTGATGGCGCGATTAAGATGATTGAGCAAGCTGTTATCCTTGAAAGCGGCAACATCAATTATATTTTCAATGTCGCCAGGATCCGACAAAACAGAGGTAATGAGGATGACTTGAAAATCGCTGAAACTATTTATAAGAATATCATCGAAAAGAATGAAAATGATATCAATGCCAGTTTCAATCTCGGCTTGCTTTATGAAAAAACCAAAAAAACAAGCGAAGCATCGGAACAATACAAAAAGGTTCTGACAAATCTTCCTGAAAACAGCACGGAAATCAAGGAACGCATTGAAAAAATGATAAGCAACATTGCCAAAGGCATTGAGAATAAGCCCGAAACATTGAATATGGAAGCAAGCCAGGCGCCGCAGGTTGAAGTGTTGCAAAATGAATCTTCGCAGACCGAGGATCAGCAAAACACATCATCCGAAAATAGTGCGCAAGAAGATGGGGGCGAAGTCGAAAATCAGAATCAGCAATAAATAATTTTTTATGATAAATGCTTCTGTGAAAGGGCTTATTCGCAGAGTGTTGTTTTTTAGCAATTTTTGGTTAGAATAAGGGGAAAATTAAACTTTCAGATTTCATCTCTGTGGCACTTGACAGATATTCTGGTTTTGTTAGAATAATATCACGTGTAAAATTTGTATTCTTAAGATACACACATCTGAGAAAACTAATTGAAAAACGTAATAAATTTAGCGGGTGAAGTTCGGGGCCTTCTTTGTGGTTGCTTTCGAAAATCTCTCGCACTCCGAGGGTTTTTTGTTTGCCTTGAAAATTAGTGCCGAAACGTATTCCTTGTGACATGTCACTTGTTGCATGTTACTATGAGTGGTTTCCGCAGTAATGCGCAACTTGAAAAGTGAATAGGTCTTACCATGTGTATACGTGTGATGCATCATGTGTGCGGAAAGGTGTATCGGGCGTCAGCTAAAACATGGAAGTCATAAGTAGGTCAAAAAAGTCCTCTAATTTATTAGAGGCAATCAAATAGTTAACAATGAATAAGTGATTGTTAACTGTTAACCGTTAAATAAGAAAGGTTACTTAACGTGTATGGTGGATGCCTTGACTGAAATAAGCGATGAAGGACGCAGCTGGCTGCGATAATCTTCGGGGAGCTGTTAAGCAAGCTTTGATCCGGAGGTTTCCGAATGGGGCAACCCAACTGTGCGTAGCACAGGAATTTTGAATTCTGAAACTTTTTGAAACTTAAAACTAAGAATCGAAATTTCTGTGCTGCGTACAGTTATCTTCGCGTGAATTCATAGCGTGAAGAGGCATACCCTGGGAACTGAAACATCTTAGTACCAGGAGGAAAAGAAAACAATAGTGATTCCGTAAGTAGTGGCGAGCGAACGCGGAAAAGCCTCCAGTCTTTAGCAGAATTGTTAGCAAAATGCTTTGGAAAGAGCAGCCATAGCGGGTAATAGCCCCGTATGCGAAAACAATTTTGTGGAACTAAGTCTGGGACAAGTAAGGCGGGACCGGAGAAATCCTGTCTGAACATGGGAGCACTACTCTCCCAAGGCTAAATATTATTTCAGATCGATAGTGAACTAGTACCGTGAGGGAAAGGTGAAAAGCATCCCGGTGAGGGAGGTGAAATAGAACTGAAACCATATACTAACACAGAGTCAGAGCCGCCACACCTAATGCCGTAACAAATTTTTGCTGGCAAATGATTATCATGATTCATGATTTTTGTTTGCTTATAGTAAATAATTGTGGCAATAGGTGTGGCGGTGATGGCGTGCTTTTTGCAGAACGAGCCAACGAGTTAATTTTATGCGGCTTGCCTAAGGAGAAGGAACTCCAGAGGCACAGTGAAAGCGAGCCTGAATAGGGCGACTTGTCGCATGGATTAGACCCGAAGCCGGACGAGCTACACATGAGCAGGGTGAACCCTGGGTAATACCAGGGGGAGGCCCGAACCCACGAGCCGTGCAACACTCGGGGATGACTTGTGTGTAGGGGAGAAATTCCAATCGAGTTCGGCAATAGCTGGTTCTCTCCGAAATAGCTTGAGGGCTAGCGTCATGACATTGCATCCAAGAGGTAGAGCTACTGGATGAGAATTCGCGGTTCGCCGTAGGGTTTTCAACCAAACTCCGAATTCTTGCGATGTTTACCATGGCAGTCAGAAATCCGGCGCTAAGGTCGGATCTCAAAAGGGAAACAGCCCAGACCATCATCTAAGGTCCCTAAATTTATGCTAAGTGGATAAGGAAGTGAAGTTTCTTATACATCTAGGATGTTGGCTTAGAAGCAGCCACCCTTTAAAGAGTGCGTAACAGCTCACTAGACCAGAGACTTTGCGCCGAAAATTCAACGGGGCTAAGCATAATACCGAAGATATGGATTCACGAATTCTACAAAAACCATTTGCATCAAAAAAAATCTGAATTTCCTTGATGTGGCCAAGGTCACATCGACAAATTATTTTCAGATAAGCATGATGTAAATATATGTGAAGTGGTTTTTGGTGAATTCGTGAGTGGTAGGAGAGCGTTTTCTGTGCGCTGAAGCGTAAGGGGTGACCCGTCGTGGAGCGCAGAAAAGTGAGAATGTTGGCATGAGTAACCACAATCCCGATGAAACTTCGGGACACCGTAAGTCTAAGGTTTCCTGGGCAACGTTGATCGCCCCAGGGTTAGTCGGTCCTAAGGCGAGGCTGAAAAGCGTAGTCGATGGACAGCAGGTTAATATTCCTGCACTGCGGCAGTATTCGATGGAGTGACGTATCTTAGTATGTTTTGCGTCTTATTGGATTGACGTAGAGGTGTTGAGGGTGCATGGCAGGCAAATCCACCATGCATCAGCCCAAGGCATTTCTGGAAGCTCCGATTTATCGGGGTGAACGAAACAAAGCAAGGTACCAGGAAAAGCTTCTAAGGTTAATACTGCCGTATCCGTACCGGAAACCGACACAGGTAGACAAGGCGAGTAGCCTAAGGTGAACGGGAGAACCTTCGTTAAGGAACTCGGCAAAAAAACTAGACGTAAGTTCGCGAGATGTCTTCCCGGCCCCACTTTTAGTTCTTGTGGGAGTGAAGAGATAGTGCGGTAAAAGCCAAAACAGACGTAGAACTGGCCTCAGTAGAAATACTGGGAGAATAAGTACAGAACGATGATGTTCTACGCTGATTAGGCTTTCGTATCCCTCTCCTCCTACCTTTAAAATAATGAGAATTAAAAGTGGGGCTGGGCGCAGTGAAAATTTCCCAAGCGACTGTTTATCAAAAACACAACTCTCTGCTAAAGCGCAAGCTGAAGTATAGGGGGTGACACCTGACCAGTGCTGGAACGTTAATGGGGTTGGTGCAAGCTAATCCTTGAAGCGCCAGTGAACGTCGGCGATAACTATAATCGTCCTAAGGTAGCGAAATTCCTTGTCAGGTAAATTCTGACCCGCATCAAAGGTGTAACGATTTGGGAACTGTCTCAACGAAGGACCCGGTGAAATCGCAATGGCAGTGAAGATGCTGCCGACCTACAGCAAGACGAGAAGACCCCGTGGAGCTTTACTACAACTTGGTATTGGATTGAGATTTTGGTTGCCGAGAATAGGTGGGAGACTTTGAAGTCCTGTTTCCGGATGGGATGGAGTCAACAGTGGAATACCACTCTGCCAAAGTTTTAATTCTAACCCTGAGCCGTTACGAGAACGGAATTTAAAAATATAAATTTATTAATTCCGGTTTCATACCGGTTCGGGGACAGTGCCTGGTGGGTAGTTTGACTGGGGCGGTCGCCTCCTAAATGGCAACGGAGGCGTTTACAAAGGTTGGTTAGGTCCGGATGGAAATCGGGCCGATAGCGCAAAAGTACAAACCAGCTTTACTGCAAGACTCATAAGTCGATCAGTCACGAAAGTGGAATTTAGTGAACCGACCGTAGCATGTAGATGCGCGGAAGATCATCAGACAAAAGTTACCCCGGGGATAACAGGCTGATCCTGCCCAAGAGTCCACATCGACGGCAGGGTTTGGCACCTCGATGTCGGCTCATCGCATCCTGGGGCTGGAGAAGGTCCCAAGGGTATGGCTGTTCGCCATTTAAAGCGGTACGCGAGCTGGGTTCAAACCGTCGTGAGACAGGTTGGTCTCTATCTGCTGTAGGCGTGAATGTTTGAGGGAACTCTTTCCTAGTACGAGAGGACCGGAAAGAACAAACCTATGGTGTATCGGCTGTTCCGCCAGGAGCATTGCCGAGTAGCTACGTTTGGAAGAGATAACCGCTGAAAGCATCTAAGCGGGAAGCTCATCCCAAGATTAGACATTATCTTACACCAACTTCCTTTATAAGTTGCTAAAAGTAATCAATAATTAAGAATTGTTTTGATTGCTTGCGGGCAATTTATTGTATTGGAAGTTGGTGTAAGAAGGATCTCCTAGAAGAATACTAGGTTGATAGGCTTTAGGTGTAAGCCCAGTAACGGGTTGAGCCGAGAAGTACTAATAGATTCATTAATCTTTCGCATTTTTACGGTTAGCAGTTAAGAATTACTTATTTGATATTTTGTTGAATATTTTTAAAAGCAAAATTCTCGGTGCTTCTAGCGAAGTGGTTCACCTCTTCCCATCCCGAACAGAGCAGTTAAGCACTTCAGCGCCGATGGTACCTCCATGAGGGAGAGTAGGTCAGTGCCGAGAATTTTGCTTTTAAATTTTCTTCCCATTCCCGCTTAGGCGGTTTTTTGTCGTAAAATTTTTCTGCTTTGCCGTTTAAAAAAGATAGGTGTCGCGGACGAATAAAACGCATGTTTACAAATCTGTTTACCGTTAATTTTCACGCAGTGTTTATTTTGACGGGCTTGTTTTTTTGCGCCAATAAAATATACTTAGAACTAGTAACAAGTAAGCCGACAGTCGGTAGCTGGCAAGGCAGAAGCCGATTGGCGTTTTAATATGTTGGATCCGACAAAAACCAAGCGAAATATAATAATATCAATATATATTTTAATATTTATTGTCTTGATGTTTTTTATATATCTTATTGCGAAACCGGAAGAAACTTGCTTTGACGGGATCCAGAATCAAGCCGAAAAAGGGATTGATTGCGGAGGGCCGTGCAGTCCGTGCAGGGAAGTTGTTGAAACAAAAGATCTTAAGATCGAGGAAATTGCGATTGCTGACGGAGGCAATGGAACCTACGACGTTATAGCTAAAATATCTAATCCCAACGGCTCTGTAGGGGCTAAAGAATTTTTCTATTCTTTTCAGCTGAAGAGTGCTGATGGCGACATACTGGCATCAAAAGATGGGAAATCTTTCATTTTGCCGGCGGACTCCAGATTTATTGCGGAGATTGGGCTTTCTGTTCCGAGTGGATCCGTTCCTGTAAGCGCAAGCATCGAGCTTAGTGAAGTAAAATGGGAGAATATCTCGGCAGGCATCGGAAAACCTCAGATTGGAGTATACAACAAGAGATTTGGAAAATCACCCATGGGCGAGGGAAATGAAGTTGCCGGAATTATCAGAAACGAAAGTAATTATGATCTTAAGGAAATAAACATAGTAGTCGTTTTGAGGGACGAGAATGGAAAAATAGTCGGAGTCAATACTACAAGAAAAGATTCGGTGGGAGTCAAGGAAGAAAGGGATTTTCTTATGACATGGCCATACGTTCTGGATGCGACTGTCCAAAAAATAGAAGTGGATTCGCAGACAAACATCTTCGATCCTGAATTTATGCGATAAGAAAGAGTGGCAAAACAGCTCAATAAAATTTTATTCGATTTCTTATGCTCAGAAAGCTGTTAAAGATAGATCTGACGTTGTTGTTATGTTCATTGTTGCTTCTTGGTGTCGGACTGGCGGTACTTTATAGCATTTCCATGGCCCAGGAAAGCGAGGGACTTAGCGTGTTCTGGAGGCAAGTTATTTTTTCCGTGCTGGGGTTTACCATGATGATATTCTTTACTTTTATGGACTATCAGGTGTTGAAACTAAAAAGCACTCTGATATATTTCTTCACGATCCTGTGTCTTGTGTTTGTTCTCATATTCGGACAAACGATCAGAGGCACCGCGGGATGGATTGGAATCGGCATGTTTCATATTCAGCCGGTTGAGATAGCTAAAATTGCGCTGGTCATTTTTCTGGCGAGTTTCATTTCGCAGAAAAAAACTGAACTCGGTGAAACTGGAAGACTCGTCGCTTCTTTTATCCTGTCTTTGGTGATAATCGGACTTGTCATAAAACAACCAGATTTTGGAAGCGCAATGGTGTTGCTTGGGGTATGGCTTGGCATGACAATCGTTTCGGGAATAAGTTTCAAAAAAATTCTGGTGATAATTTTTGCAGGGTTGATTGTTGCGTCCGTTGGATGGTTTCAATTGCAGGAATATCAAAAAAATCGCATCTTGAGTCTCGTGAAATCTGATGCTGTTGACCCAAGAGGTAGCGGATATAACGTGATCCAATCTATGGTTGCGGTTGGATCCGGAGGATTGATAGGGAAAGGCATAGGACACGGAAGTCAGTCTCAGCTAAATTTCCTTCCGGAAAAACACACTGACTTTATTTTTGCTTCCATTGCCGAAGAACTTGGTCTGTTTGGATCACTTTTTGTCATCGCAATCTATTCTATTCTCTTTTACAGAATGTATGTAATAGCAAAAAGCGCTCCGGACAATTTTGGCTATCTTGTCGTGGTGGGCATCATGCTGTTTTTTTTCGTGCAGGTTTTTGAAAACATCGGCATGAATATCGGGATCATGCCTGTTACCGGAATTCCGCTTCCGTTCCTAAGCTATGGAGGGAGTTCGCTGATAGCAGTTTTTGCCTCGATAGGAATTTTAAATAATATAAGCTCGAAAAAAGAAGCCATCATTCAAAGCCAGGACTACATAGCGTTTTAGCTTGAAGACCTTAGTTTTTTTAATTTTCAAATCGAATATTTCTGATAAACCGGGAAGCTTAAGCTTGAAAAGCTGTTGGGTTGCATTTTATCAAAATGCGTGTTATTATAGCCCAAGATTAATAATAAAAATAAAGTCCATAAAGTCGAAAGTCCATAAAGCTCATAAAGAAAACGGCTTTAAAGACTTTACAGGCTTGATAGACTTTTGACTTGATTTTATGTCAGTACAAAAGCAGAGGCACACAAAACTTAGGCGCGATAGGAAGCGCAAGAGATTTGCAATAAAACCCAAGAAAACAGTGGTTTGTCCGAAGTGCGGAAAGAAAATTTTGTCCCACAGGGCCTGTCCATATTGCGGGTTTTATAAAGGCAAAGAAGTTATAAATACTTTAAAGAAAAAAACTAAGAAGAAATAAATTTCAATAGAAATGAAATTATTGAAAATAATTTATTCTGCAGTCGCTATAGGTTTAGCTGCTAGTATAATAAGCCAAATTGTTCAGAGTTCTAGCGCTTTTGAAATGGAAGGTTTTCTGAATTTAGTTGTTGCTGGTATGCGGGCGTTAGATCTCATTATTGTAACTGTTATCTATTTTGCTATATATTACTATATAAAAAGTAAACAAGAGAAAGATAGAGGGGCTAAAGCTACATCTTCCAACGATACGAAATCAAGAATTCTAATATACACTTTTCTTGGAATCTTAGTTTTATTTGTCTTTATGTTTGTGATGTCTACACCTTAATTATGGCAAACCGTCACCTACAACGCAGTGTTGCAATGCAGTCCCTATTTGAATGGGATTTTCAAGGCTGCCGCAATGACGAAATTGACGGAATAATCGAGCGCAATGTGAGGGAATTTGCGCCTGGGATCGAGAATTTCGAGTTCGTGGAAAATCTCGTGAAAGGTGCTCTTGAAAACAGGGCGGCGATAGACGCGCTCATTGAAAAATGTGCGCCCGAATGGCCGCTAGCGCAAGTCACTGTTATTGATCGCAACGTTTTGCGGCTCGGAATATATGAGCTAATGTTCGGCAACTATAATGAAGTTCCTCCGAAAGTGGCAATCAATGAGGCGATCGAGCTTGCCAAAACTTTCGGAGGCGAAAGCAGTGCAAGGTTCGTGAACGGAGTTCTTGGTACTATTTATCGCGAAATGGGCGAGCCGATGAAAGACGATACATCTAAGAATCACAAGAAGCCTGAAAAATCTGAGAAAAAGGAGAAGAAAAAGGAAAAAGCAGATTAAAATAATTTTTAAAAATTCAAATGACAAATCTCCAATAGCAAATTGATGTCAAAACCTCAACTTAAAATTGACATTTGAAATTTGAATATAATTGGAAATTAGTCATTGGAAATTTGTATGGTAGAAGCACTTGCCAAGAAAATTGGCGTCAAGTTTAAGAATATTGAACTTCTAAAACAGGCTGTCACTCACAGGTCATATCTTAACGAGAATAGAAGCTATAAGCTTGATCATAACGAGCGTCTGGAATTTTTGGGAGATGCAGTGCTGGAACTTATCGTCACCGAACATCTTTATAAAAACTACGATAATCCGGAAGGGGAGCTCACAAGCTGGAGGAGCGCTCTTGTCAATGGCGAGATGCTCGCGTTGATTGCGACTGAGCTTGATGTCGAAAAGCATCTTCTCATGAGTCGCGGAGAAGCGAAAGACACGGGAAGGGCAAGGCAATATCTCTTGGCTAACGCGCTTGAGGCGATAATTGGGGCTATATATCTTGATCAGGGCTATGAAGTCGCAAAAAAATTTGTGCTTGAAAATGTCGTGACCAAGCTCAAGGAAGTTTTGGAAAAGAAGTTGTATCTTGATCCCAAGAGTTTTTTTCAGGAAAAAGCGCAGGAAGCGGAAAAAATTACGCCTTCATATCGCGTAATGGAAGAGTGGGGGCCGGATCATGACAAACATTTCATCGTGGGCGTCTATCTTGGTGAAGAATTGGTCGCCGAAGGGGAAGGAAATTCCAAGCAAGAAGCCCAGCGCGAAGCCGCCAGAAACGGCCTCGAAGCCAAAGGGTGGATATAAATCAGTATCAAGTATCTGGTATTTTGTATAAAGCATGCCCCGATCCAATCGGGGCCTTTCTTTTGCCAAAGGCTAAAATAAGGGGTAAAATGGAGGTAAGCCTGCCCCGTAGTCAGCTTGCTGTACTAATGGGGTAAGTATTTAATTACGTAATTAATTACGTACCCTTATGGCAAACAAAAAATCAAACGAAAAAAATGTGCGGAAGTTAACCAAAATCGGCAAACATTCTATTGGTTTAACCCTGCCGATTGAAGTCGTCAGGGAACTAGGCTGGCGAGAAAGGCAGAAAGTTTCTGTCAAAGTTGAGAGAAGAAAAATTATAATTAGTGATTGGAGAAAATGATATGCCTCTATCATGGAATGAAATTAAAACTCGGGCTATATCATTTTCCAAAGAATGGGAAAACGAAACTTCGGAGGATGCCGAAGCAAAATCTTTTTGGGATGGTTTTTTTGATGTGTTTGGAATGACACGAAGAAGGCTGGCCAGTTTTGAACATGAAGTGGAAAAGAGAGGTGGAGGAAAAGGATATGTTGATCTTTTTTGGCCGGGTATGCTTTTGGTTGAACACAAATCGCGTGGAAAAAGCTTGGACAAAGCGCATGATCAGGCGTTTGATTATTTTCCTGGCATCAAAGAAAAAGATTTGCCAAAATATGTTTTGGTTTCTGACTTTGAAAATTTGCGACTCTATGATTTGGAAGAAAACAAGCAGTGGGATTTTCATTTGAAAGATTTGCATAAAAAAGCGCATCTTTTTGATTTTATTGCGGGTTACAAAAAACAGGAATACAAAGAAGAAGACGAGGTGAACATAAAAGCTGCTGAGCTCATGGGAAGATTGTATGATTCCATAGCTGAAGCCGGCTATTCCGGTCATGATCTTAATGTTCTTTTAGTCAGAGTTTTGTTTTGTTTGTTTGCTGATGATTCTGGAATTTTCAATCAAGGTCAATTTAAGAGATATATTGAAAACAGGACCAGTGAAGACGGAAGTGATTTGGGAATGCATCTCGGCATGATTTTTCAAGTCTTGAATCAATCACGCGAAAAAAGACCAAATATTCTAGATGAAGAATTAAACCAATTTGAATATGTGAACGGTGGGCTATTTGCTGATCCGATTTCCATCTCTCCCTTTACTTCTGAAATGCGACTCAGGCTTTTGCAGGCATGCGCCTTTGACTGGTCGAAAATTTCTCCGGCAATTTTCGGTTCGCTTTTTCAGTCTGTGATGGACAAAAATGCACGAAGACACTTGGGCGCTCATTATACTTCGGAAAAAAATATTCTTAAACTTATCAAGCCTCTCTTTCTGGATGAACTCAAAGAAGAGCTGGATGCATGTGGGAAAAATAATCAAAAACTCTCCGCTTTCCAGGAAAGGCTTTCGAAGCTCAAGTTTCTTGACCCGGCTTGTGGTTGCGGAAACTTTTTGGTGATCGCCTATCGTGAACTTCGTCTTCTAGAGCTTGAAATGCTAAAGCGTCGTTTCGGTGAGCAGACACAACTAGGATTATATGATCTCAAACAATATATTCACATGCGGCCGGAGCAATTTTTCGGAATTGAAATAGAAGAGTTTCCGGCAGAAATCGCCAAGACCGCCATGTGGCTCATGGATCATCAAATGAACGAATTGGTTGGACAGACATTTGGCAAAAATGTGCCTGATCTGCCGCTGACCAAAGGAGCAACAATTTTTGTGGGAAACGCGCTTAGAAAAGATTGGGAAGAAATCGTGTCGAAAAATGAATTATCATATATTCTCGGAAATCCGCCATTTGTTGGTTCAAAAATGATGAGCATTGAGCAACGTAATGATATTCTTGCTGTTTTTGATAACGCAAAAGGCGTTGGAGTCCTGGACTATGTTTCAGGTTGGTATATAAAAGCGGCAAAATATATTCAAGGCACTCGCATAAAATGCGCCTTCGTATCAACAAATTCCATAACGCAAGGAGAACAAGTCGGCATTTTATGGAGCTTATTATTGAAAAAGTTTGGAATCAAGATTCACTTTGCGCACAAAACATTCAAATGGAGCAATGAAGCGCGAGGAAAAGCTGCAGTCTTTTGTGTTATTATCGGATTTGCTGATTTAGATGCAGATGAAAAGTTTTTATTTGAATATGAAAACGTCAGCGGGGAGCCGCATGAAATAAAAGTCAAAAACATAAATCCGTATTTAGTTTCGGCAGATGATGTGATTGTTGAGTCTAGGCAAAATCCAATCTGCCATGTTCCAAAGATGAGCTTCGGAAATATGCCATTGGACGGGGGAAATCTATTGCTTTCGGATGATGAGAAGAATAATATTTTGCAGAGCAATCCCGAATCTGAAAAATTCATAAAACCACTGATAAGCGCGAAAGAATTTCTCAATAAAGGAAAACGTTGGTGCTTATGGTTGGTTGATGCGAATCCAGAAGAACTGAGGGCGATGCCTGAAGTTATGGATAGAATTGAAAAGGTGAGACAATTCAGGTTGGCAAGTAAAGCGTCTTCTACTCAAAAATTTGCAACAGCACCAGCTTTATTTAGAGATAAGAATAACCCGGAATCATTTGTTGTCGTTCCGCGTGTTTCTTCTGAAAATAGAAAGTACATACCAGCTGGGTTTTTTGGAAAAGAATCCATAGTTAGCGACACGTGCATGAGTATTCCAAATGCGACACTTTATCACTTTGGAATTTTGGAAAGCGAAATGCATATGTCATGGGTGCGACATGTATGCGGAAGATTAAAAAGCGATTATCGTTATTCAAAAGATATTGTATATAATAATTTTCCTTGGCCGGAAAATCCAAATGAGGAAAAAGTCAAAGCGATTGAAAGTGCAGCACAAGAAGTTTTGGATGTGCGTGCAAAATATACTGATAGTTCCCTGGCTGATCTCTACGATCCACTCACTATGCCAGCAGATCTCGTGAAAGCGCATCAAAATCTTGACCGCGCTGTCGATGCCGCTTACGGCAAGCGTACCTTCAACTCTTCCGCAGAAAGGATGGAGTTTTTGTTCGGGTTGTATGAGGGGTATATAAATAAGCCTAAAAAAGATAAGCTTTAGATTTTTATGCCAACGGGCAAAATAAAAATAGCTCCAAGTGTTCTAACGTGGGCACGCACATCACTTCATTTAACAGAGGATGATGTTGTTGTGCATTTTGCTAAAAAATCAAAAGAAAGTTTCAATGTTGATTTAAATTTTTTAAAAAATATTGAGAGTAATGAATGCGCAATTAAATTTAATCTTTTGCAAGAACTTGCAAATCTTTATAAAAGGCCTCTCTCAATTTTTCTTTTGGAGGCACCACCAAAAGAATTGGTGTTGCCAAAAGATCGTAGAACAATTGGCTCCTTAGAGCATCAAAAATTGTCTCCCGAAACAATTTTGATTTTCAGAAGAGTTTTATATACAAAAGAAATTTTTGAAGATTTAGCGTCTGATTATAATTATGATCTAAAATTTCCATATAAACAGGTGTTTTTAGATAATAATCCAAAAATAATCGCTGAAAACTTTAGAGAAGAACTTGGTTTTTCATTTGAGTTTCAAAAAGATAAAATAAAAAATCCAAAAGATTTATTCGATATCATTCGAAGAAAGCTAGAGGAAGTTAATGCGTTTGTGATCAAAGCATCATTTCCAATTGAAGATGCAAGGGCGTTTTCTCTTGTCGAAAAATCTTTAAATATAATAGTCATAAATAGTAAGGATGGTGGTTATTTTGGCTACGCACCTAAGGCGTTTTCTTTGTTACATGAATTCGCCCACATTCTTTTGAGAGAAGGAGGAATATGCAACGACTTCTTAAATTCTCACATAAAGATTGAAAAATTTTGCAACGAATTTGCCGCATCATTTTTAGTTCCCGATAGAATCTTATTGAATGTTCTTAGTGATAATAATCTCGAATTGAATGATAAAAACATTGAGAAAAGTATAGAAATACTTTCTCGTATTTTTAAAGTATCCAAGCAGGTTCTTCTTAGAAAGTGTCTTTCAAATGGCTTAATAAATGAAGGGTTTTACAAAAATAAAATAGCAGAGTGGTATGAAAATTTTGAAAAATCCGAGAAAAATAAGAGTAAATTTGTGCCATTAAGTACGCCTGGTCTTAGAGCTATAAAAAATAATAGTAATCGATATGTTGATATTGTCCTTCAAGCAAAAAGTCAGGGAAAAATTACATCTAATAATGCATCTGATTATCTAGGAGTTGGAGTCAAATGGCTTTCCGAGGTTGAGTGGAGAGTGCAAAAATCATAAATGTATGAATAGGAATCTTTTTTTTCAACCTAAATATACAATAGACACCAGTGCATTATTGACTTTAATGAATGAAGGGGAGAAGTACGAAAAAAAAGTTTTTAAAAATTTATGGAATGATTTTTGTAAGCTATGCAAAGATGGAATAATTGTGTCTCACATTGAAGTATTTAAAGAAATAAAAAACGGTGGCATGAAGGAACATATTGAATGGGCGAAAGCAAATAAGAATATTTTTCAATATTATAACTTAAACGGGGAAGTTGAGGTTATTCGCGAAATTGGAAAAATGGATGCAGGATTTGTAAAATTTTTAGAGCAGGGAAAACAAAAGTCGGTTCACGCTGATCCTTGGGTTGTTGCACAGGCAAAGGTTGAAGGACTTATCGTGATAATAGAAGAACGACAAAATAAAAACTATAGAATTCCTCATGTTTGCAGAACACTCGGGGTTCGCTCTATCGATATTTTGGGATTAGTTAAGGAGGAAAAATTGACATATTAAATTTTTAAAATAATGAAAAACATAATTTGCGATGCAATCAAAAGCAGAAAATTATTAGAGTTTTATTACAACGAGTATTATCGCGTTGTAGAACCTTTCACTCTAGGTGTGAGTCATAAAAATAATGACGTTCTCGCTGCTTATCAAGTAGATGGTGACAGCGATAGTAACAATTCTGATCCATGGAGACTTTTTAATTTGGAAGATATTGAAAATTTGCAGGTTTTGAATGAAAGTTTTGGGGGAAATAGAGATGGATATAGAAAAGGCGATTCTAGAATGAGCATCATTCATTGCGAAATATAATAATGAAAACCATTACCGGATCAAAACTTTACGACTATATTCAATGTCCGCACAGGGTGTGGCGGGATGTTTATGGCCCGCAAGAGGAAAAAATTCAGGAAACGAATCCTTTCGTGGAACTGCTTTGGAAAAAAGGAGTGGCGCATGAAGAGCGGGTGGTTGCCAAAGTGGGAGAATATTTGGATTTGCGCGAGGGTAAATTGCAAGACCGGTTCGTGCAAACCATTGAGGCGATGAAGAAAGGCGCGGAGCTTATTTATCAAGGCGTTCTGGTATATGGACAATTGAAGGGTATTCCTGATCTTTTGCGCAAAATGCCGGATGGCAGTTATGTGCCGATAGAAATAAAATCGGGCATGGGAGTTGAGGGCGTGGATGAAGACGACGAAGAAGAGGGAAAACCGAAAAAGACCTATGCCGTGCAGCTTTGCCTATATATCGAGCTTTTGAATATTTTGGGTTTTTCCAAATCAAGGCGGGGGTTTGTGATTGATTCAAGCGGCAAAGAAATGGAATATCTGCTGGATCAGCCGCTTGGCAAAAGAAACAAGCAGACATATTGGGAATTTTATGAAGAAACAAAAGAGAAAGTGAAAAATTTGCTCGACAATCAAGTGCAAAACAAGCCGGCGTTGGCAGGAGCGTGCAAATTGTGTCCATGGTACAACAGCTGCAAAAAATGGTGCAAAGATAACAAGGATTTGACCAATATTTTTTATCTTGGTCGTGCCAAACGGGACATGATCAATGAGGATCTCTATGTATCCAAAGTGGGCGAAATTTTACAGTTGGATATGGCGGAAATTTTGGAAAGGAAAAAGAAAGACAAAAATTTTCTCAAAGGTGTGGCCGAAAAGACATTAAGCAAAATCATTGCCAGAGCAGATCTGTTTGAAAAAGGTGGCGGACCCGTTTTGTATCGAAAACTCAACTTGCCCAAAGTGAGCCACGAATTGTTTTTTGATATTGAAGATGATCCTACCCAAGAATTTGTTTATTTGCATGGAGTATATGAGCGAAGCGGAAAGGGGGAAAGATTTTTGGATTTTACGGCCAAAAATAATTCGCAAGAATCTGAAAAAGACGCTTGGCACAGATTTTGGGAATATATCCGTTCGCTGCCGAAGGATGATTTTGCAGTCTACTATTATTCTCATCATGAAAAAACGACCTATTTCAAAATGCAAAAAAAATATTCCGATGTAATTTCGATTGAAGAGCTCACGGCTTTTTTTGCAAATCCTAACGTTATTGATTTATACAAGATTGTCTTGTCCGATACCGATTGGCCGCTCGGGAGTTATTCAATAAAAGAAATCGCACAGTATCTGGGATTTTCTTGGCGCGACGAAACGCCTTCCGGCGCATTGTCGATCCAATGGTTTAATCGATATCTGGAGACAAAAGATAAAAAAGACCTGCAGAGGATTTTGGATTATAATGAAGACGATTGTAAGGCGACAATGGTTTTAAAAGATGAACTGGAAAGACTGGATAATTTAAATACTTAATTACGTAATTAATTACTTACCTCCGAATTCTTCTGAAAGTTGATATGAATGCGTAAGGGAAAATACCCAAAAAGCTAACATAAACAATTTTCTCATTCTCGAGAAGAATAGTGGAGTTGACAAAAAATATGTCTTACATCAAAAAAATTGCAATGATTCT
>Ga0255342_1002842_pt1 | contig 20568 bp, 20 predicted proteins | sample wastewater_treat_3_FD_192416 | JGI IMG/M metagenome (GOLD analysis project Ga0255342, IMG submission 192416) | Wastewater microbial communities from Lulu Island WWTP, Vancouver, Canada - plant14 | ecosystem: Engineered > WWTP > Wastewater > Unclassified | place: Canada: Vancouver, British...
CTTTTCATTTTGGTTGTTTGTTAAACGTTGGGCTTTTTTTATCGGGCCCAACCGGGTTGCGAGTTGCTCCCCAAAACACGGGGGACATCCTTAACTTGTTTCGTGGGCACGTCAAGCAAAGACAACGCGCGGTTTCCCCCCCGCCGGCGGGTGAAGACCACCGTCCGGGAGTTGGGCGCCCAGGACGGATCTTCGCCGCTGACGAGAACGGTTGCCGCGCCGCCGGAGGCCGGCACGACGCAAAGTTCAAAACCGCCCATCTGCGCCGTGAAGACAATCCACCGGCCGTCCGGCGACCAGTCCGGCTCGGAGGGGTTGGAGACCCCCTTGGTGGCAATCGGTTGCACTTCCCCGCCGGTGGCGGGGACTTTGCACAACAACCGCCGACCTTTGTTTTTTGTGGCGAAACAAATCCATTGCCCATCCGGCGACCAGCAGGGCGAGGAATCGTCCTCGCGGGTGCGCGTCAACCGCAGCACATTCCCGCCGTCCGCGTCGCAAACATACAAGTCCGGCGCCCCGTCCTTGCTCAGAATCAAGGCCACGCGGCGGCCGTCCGGCGAGACGGCGGCGCTGGTGTTCAAACCCGGTTGCCGCGAAATGGCGCGGCGTTGGCCGGTGCTCAGGTCGTGGCGGAACACATCCGGATTATCAAATTTGTAGGAGGTATAGTAGAGGACGGACTGGCCGGGCGTCCACGCGGGCGCCGCCACAATGGATTGGTCCTGGGTGATCGGTTGGGCGCCAAATCCATCGTAATCACTCACGTAAATCTCGCTGGTCTGGCCGGTGTCCACCTTGAACGCGATACGCGTCTGGGCAACCCCTTTCTGGCCGGTGACGGCGAGCACGATGTCGTCGGCCAACGCATGGGCCTGCCGCCGCAGCGATCCGCCGCTGTAGGTCCGGGAAAAGATCGAGGCCTTGTTGATGCGATCCACCAACGCGCCCTGGACGCTGCCGCTGTTGCTGCCGGTGACCTCGAATTGCGCCTCCTCCGGGCGACTGAACTTGAAGCCCGCGACTTCCAAGTCGAACCGCAGCACCGTCGCCACCTCTCCGGAGAAACCGCTGATCGTAATCGGCACGGGTTGGGTCACGCCCGGCAGCCAGGCGTCTTTGACAATCTTGATTTCCTGGGCCGCCACCGGGCGCAGGCTTAACAGGAGGGCGAGGGGGAATAGAAGACCAAGGTGCATGTGATGTTTCATCCGAGCTGGCGTTTGGCTTTGAGATTGAACTTGATGGTGAACGTGCGTTTTTCCTCGGTGGCGCCCGCCGGAAACGGCGCGACAATCGTCACGCGCTCCAAAGTGCGCCGCACCGAGGCATCCACGGCGGTGTTGCCGGATGGCCGGGTGATCCGCGCGTCCAGCACGCGCCCGTCGCGCCCGATCGTCACGCTGGCGGTGGTGGTGGCTTGGTCGTCGTTCACGTCCGCCGGCACAATCCACGCGTGCGTATAAACACTTTTCACCACTTGCGCGTAGTTGGCGTAAGCCTGACCGCCCGGGCCGGGAATGGAAACCTCGGTGCTGGAAGCGGCGATGTCGGAGATTTGGTTCAGCGCGCCAGCGAAAACTTGTTGGAGGCGGCGCCGGGCCTCGGCGTCGGCTTGTTCCTGCTCGCGCGCTTCCGTTGCGGCGGTGCGGTTTTGGTCGCGGGTGTCCGGCGTACGCGTGACCAGTTCCGTGCTGATCTTGGGCCGGTGACGGACTGGTTTATCCGGCACCACGGGCGCGGGTTCCGGTGAGGCCGGCGCGGGGGTGGAACGCGTCACCGGCGGTTGTGGCCGAGGTTGAGGCGCGGGTTGCGGGGCAGGTGCCGGCGTGGGCGGCGGTGCTGGTTGAACCAGCGGCGCGGGAGGCGGCGGTTTGGCTTCGGGAGTGCCGCCTCCAGAAAACGCCGCGTCCACCAGCGTGGGCGGAATCACATCCAGCACGGCCAAATCCAGCACTTGTTGGCGGGGCGCGAGAAACGCCGGACCAAACAACAGCACCGCCGCCAGCAAGGCGTGCAGCCCCACCGAAGCGACGAAACATTTTTTCTGGAGGCGGTCCATCAGCGTTTGGGTGGCTCGGTGCGCAAAGAAAAACGGGTGATGCCGTTGCGCTGGCAGCGGTCAACGATTGCCGCCACGTTCGCATAAGCCGTTTTGCCATCGCCCCGGATGTACACCACCAAGTTGGGATTGAAGCGGAAGTCCTGTGCCAACTGGGCCTCGATTTGATCGAGCCGCGCGGGGCGGCGGTCATACCGGTAAGTGCCCTGCGCGGTGACTTCCACCGTGCGAATGTCGCGCGGGTTGAGCTTGTGATCGGGCTGGCCCCCTTCGGGCAGCTTGAGATTGATGCTTTGCTCCAGCAACGGCGTGGTAATGATGAAGATGATCAACAACACAAACGCCAGATCAAGCAGCGGCGTAATGTTGATCTCGCTCAACGTTACCAAATGACTGCGCTGGGAGAATCGTCTCATCTTAGCTCCGGGGCCCGGGACCGTCCGCGGTCGGGACAGCGTCCCGCATCCAAACTTCGGCCGGCCCGTGATCTTTGGCAATGCCCTTATTCATCACTCAGATATTCCGTTTCCATCTTCGACACCAGTTCCTGGGCAAAGTTATCCAATCCCACCGTCAAGGTGCGCAAGGTGTGGACGAGCCAGTTATATCCGAACATCGAGGGGATGGCCACCAACAACCCCGCCACCGTGGTGCTGAGCGCCGCCGCCACCCCAGGCGCCATGGTGGACAAGGTGGCGCTGCCCTGTTGCGCCACGTGACCGAACGTACTCATCACCCCCCAGACGGTGCCCAGCAACCCGAGAAACGGGGCGCCACTGACGGCGATGGCCAACAGGATCAGTCCCGACTCCAATTTGAGCGATTCCTGCGCCACGGCGTTTTCCAAGCGGCGTTTCACATGCTCCAAGCTCTTGAGCGACACTTGGGATTTGCGGCCTTCACCCGCGTCCGCTTTCAAACGCGCATCCAGCTCCACGCTCCCCGCTTGATAGACCACGAAAAACGGACATCCCTCCGCTTGAATGCGCCGGTCAAACATGTCCAACACATGTTTTTGGGTGCTGAATTCGGCGGTGAAATACTGGTTGAGTTTGCGGGCGCGCCGCATCTGCAACGCCTTGGTAATCATCACCGACCACGCCATGATGGAAAAAATGACCAGGCAGAGGATGATGGCCTTCCCCTCCGATGTGGCCTGATTCCAAATATAGATGAGTTCGGCCTGATTACTCGGGCCGACGGCCTGTGCGAAGACAATGGGTGCGTTCATTCCAACACGATTACTACGCCGCTAAACTGGTCGTGAGGAACCGAAGCGCCCAGGCGGAACGTGACAACCAACCAAAAATTTCCGGCCAACCAATGGCCGACGCGCCCTTTGTAAGCCCGGGCGCCGGCAAATGCAAAATGTTTTTTGGAAAAAATGCGCACCGATGGCATGCGGGAGGGATTGGTCATTTTTTACCTTCGCGAGATGTGATTGAGGCGGTCGGTCTCTGCCCACCGGATCAAACAACGCCGGGCAAGCATTCCCGCATGTCATCTCCGGAGCGACGTTCCCGATCAAAACCAGCATGGCCCTTCTTGGCAACAGCCGGTCATACGAAACAAAACTGCTTGTTCAGCAAATAGTTCCGCAATGAAACCCGCCGCCGATTTAGCGCCGAAATCGCGGGCTTCTGATCCCGGAAAAAACGGAGTGATCCAAACCCCGCCGCCGCGGCTCCCTCCGCCTGAGAATCTGGTCGGAAACACCGATGAAAAATTGTTGCCTTGGCTGGGGCAACATGGCAGGAAAACCAGCGCATAACTCGTTGCATGGCAAAAGAAGAACCGATTGAATTAACCGGTAATGTAACGCAGGTGCTCCCCGGCACCATGTTCCGCGTGGCCTTGCCCAACGGCCACGAAGTCTTGGCCCATATTTCGGGCCAAATGCGCAAACATTTCATCCGCATCAGCGTCGGCGATCGCGTCAACGTCGAGATGTCCCCCTACGATTTGAACAAGGCGCGGATCATCTATCGCCACACCTGAAATCCGTTTCTTCCCCTCAACAACCCGCGGGCTTCACTCCGCGAACATCCTGACCTCCCACGAATAGTTTTCCTATTCGTTCCTTGGCTGTTGGTTGGGGTCATGATTTGAGCCTGCGTTCCGCACTGTTACACTGCGTCTTTCGCATCGGCATCGCCGCCCGACGCTTGTGGGCATTATTTGCTCGACGTCAACGGAGAGACGGAGGTGTTTGTGGGCGTATCTACGGAAGCGACAGCCCGGTCGTAGTCGAATCGTCGAGAGAGCTTCGGCAAATACCGCACGCACGCCGGCGTGCGCCAACCAATTTACTTGGTGGAGTCTCCGGCGGGTGTTTCCTCCTCCAGTTCCCCTCGAATCACCGCCAGCAGTTCGTGGTAGTCCACTGGTTTGCGGAAAAAAGCCACCGCCCCCACCGCTTTGACGCGGCTTTCGTAATCTTTACCCTCTTCACCGGTGATGATGATCAGCGGTTTCTGCCAGTCTTGATGAAGCCGTTCCAACCATTCCATCACCGTGAACCCGTCCCAATGCACATTTGTTTCGACCGGGAAATGGACATCGAAGATTAGCAGGTCCGGCGCGGTTTCCCGCACCAAACGAATGGCCGTGGCGCCGTCATGCGCCGTCAACACCTCGTAGCCGTTGGCTTCTAATTTGAGCTGGAGTCCCCGCACGATGACTTGGTCGTCATCCAGAACCAGGATTTTTTTACGACTCATAAACGGGTAATGCGTTTTGCAACCGCGCAACCTCTAGCAAATAAACCTTGGCCGCGCAACCGGCATTTCCGCACACTGGCCCTCCTGACAAACCACCGCCGAAGTCATGGCCAACCCATTCTATGCGCCCGGACAACAACGCGCCGCGAAGGTGAACGATCTCTTCGCTGTGATTGCGCGGCGCTACGACCGGCTCAACGACCTCCAAAGCGCGGGGTTGCACCGTGTTTGGAAACGGCGGCTGGTCGCGCAGGCCGGGGTCGCTCCCGGCGCGCGGGCGCTGGACGTGTGCTGCGGCACGGGAGACATCGCGTGGCGGCTGGCGCGGGCAGGGGCGGAAGTGATCGGACTGGACTTCAGCGAGGCCATGCTTGCCGTGGCGCGCGCCAAAAACCGCAATCCCCAAGCCGCAACGCACCCGCCCCGGTTTATTCATGGCGACGCCCAAGAACTGCCCTTTGCCGGGGCCAGCTTTGACATCGTCACCGTCGGTTATGGACTGCGGAATCTGGCCAGTTGGGAAACGGGATTGCGGGAGATGAGTCGCGTGACCAAACCGGGCGGGCGCGTGCTGGTGCTGGATTTCGGCAAACCGGCCAATCCCGTCTGGCGGACGGTGTATTTCAGCTATCTCCGTCTGGCGGTGCCGGTGTTGGGGCGGGTTTTCGCCGGCAGTGCGGAGGCATACGCGTACATCCTCGAATCACTGCGGCATTACCCCGCACAACTCGGTGTCGCGGCCAAAATGACGGAACTGGGCCTCGCCGAGGTGCAAACCTTCAACCTGCTGGGAGGCGCGATGAGCATTCATCGCGCGGTCAAGGGTAACGCGCCGGATTGAGCGCGCCATCCCGCGCGGGACCACGCACGCTTCAAGCGTCGGCGGCAGCGGTGAGCCGGATGATTTCGCGCAGCGGCGTGCGGGGGCGGAATCCGGTGAACTTCGCCAGCTTCGTCACGCGCGGTTTGCGACGGCGCATGTCCTCGAATCCGGGCGCATACGCCCGCGCGTACGGCACGCGCACGATTTTTGAATGCGACCCCGTCACCCGGATCACTTCCCGGGCCAGTTCGCCGATGGCAATTTCTTCTGTGCCCCCGACGTTGAACACCTGTCCCCGCGCCCGGGCGCATCTCTGCAACCGCACCAACGCTTCCACCGTATCGCGCACGTGGCAAAAACAGCGGGTCTGGCGGCCGTCGCCATAAACCCGGAGCGGCTGGTTTGCTTTGGCCGCCGCGAGAAAGCGCGGCAGCACCATCCCATACCGTCCGGTCTGGCGCGGGCCCACCGTGTTGAACAGGCGCGTGATGATCACGGGCAAGCCGCGTTCCTGCGCGTAAGCCAGGGCCAGGAACTCATCCATCAACTTTGAGCAGGCATAACTCCAGCGGGCTTGCGTGGGCGGGCCGATCAACAAATCGTCCTCCTCGCAAAACTGCGGTCGGGTGCTCTTGCCGTAAACCTCCGACGTAGAGGCCAGCAAAACCGGCACGCGCCGCGCCGCGGCGGCTTCCAGCAACACCTCGGTCTCGTGCAGGTTGGTGCGGCAGACGTGAATGGGCGAGTTGACCACCAGTTCCACTCCCACCGCGGCGGCCAGATGATAAATCGCCTCCGCCCGCGCCGCCAGCCGGGGCAACTCGCCGCAGGTGGAAATTTTGGCGCGATAGATTCGCAGGTGGGGATGCCCCTTCACCGCTCGCAGATTTTCCAAGCGGCCGGTGGAGAGATCATCCACCACCACCACCGCGTGGCCGTCGGCCAGCAGGCGTTCCACCAAGTGCGAACCAATGAATCCGGCGCCGCCGGTGACCAGCATGTGTTTCATTGCAAAGCCCCGGCCACCGCCCCGGCCAGTTGTTGGCGGAAATTCCCATCCGCAATCCGCCGAGCCTCCGCCGGGTTTGAAAGATAGCCTCCTTCCACCAGCACGGCGGGACGTTGTTGCCCCCGCAACACCGCCAGAAACCGCGCCCGCCGCACCCCGCGATCGGTTTGACCCGTGGCATTCAACAGGGCGCGATGCACCCGCACCGCCAACTGCAGGTTTTGTTCGTCGAACGCGTTGTTCGGAAACACTTGCGTCGCGTCATCTTCGTAATTGCGGGTGATGTGCGAACCCATGCCCACCGGCGTGAGGCAATACGTTTCGAGCCCAGCCTGATGATGCCCGCCGCCGGCGGCGTTGAAATGCAGACTCAAAAAAAGATCCGCCTGACATTGATCAGCCAAAGCCACGCGGTCGGCCAGGGGCACATCGGTATCATTGGTGCGGGTCAGCCACACCTGCCAACCCTGGTTGGCGAGCAGCGCGCGCAGACGCAGCGCCCAGTCGAGGGTGTAATCTTTTTCCCAGGCGCCGTTGAAACAACTGCGGGCCCCGGGATTGGCGCCGCCATGGCCCGGATCAAGCACGATCACCCCCGGCCGCCGCGGAATGCCATCCCCGCCCGACACCAGTGGCGCCAGGTTTTTCCGCAGGTCCAGCGCGTGCATCCAAACCTGGCCGTCAATCAACTGCGGAGCGAATCCGAGGCGCACATCCACGCCATCCCAAAACGCCGCCTGACTGCCCATCTGCACCGCAAACACACCTTGCCCCGTCGTCAACCCGTACGTGGCCACCGGTGCAACCGACAGGCAGCGCGGCGTGTCCAAGCCGCGTTCCGCACTCCAACGCGCCAGCGGCATCCAAACAGCGTCCTCCCGGAGCGGCGGTGGTGGGGGTGTTGGCAATGGCACCGATGGGACGGGCACCACGGATGAGGGGAAATCCAGGCTGGCGCTGGACAAGCCGGGTTGTTCCCAATCCGGCGGGCGTTCGGTCATATTGGACCGGGGCGGCGTGGAACAGCCGGCCAAAATGACCAGCAACCCGAAGACCCATCGCACCGCGACAAACACGCGGTCATTGTGGACAAGTGATTGGGTAGCTCAAGCCGTTTCCAATGATTCCGCACAAGCGCATTCACCTTGGTGGGTGAGTGACGCCTTGCGGCAAGGCGGGCAACACCTCACGACTCACCCTTGAAATTTGAACAGCAACACGTCGCCGTCTTGCACCTCGTAACTGCGGCCTTCCTGGGCGTAATGGCCCGCTTCGCGGGCGCGCCCCACGGTTCCGGCCTCCACCAACGCCTGCCAATGCACCCGCTCGGCCCGGATGAATCCCCGCTCGAAGTCCGAGTGAATTCGCCCTGCCGCGCGCGCCGCGCCCGTGCCCGCCGGCACGGTCCACGCCCGCACTTCCTGCTCGTTGAACGTGAAAAAAGTTCGCAGTTGCAGCAGCTCGTACACAGCGCGGATCAAGGTGTCCACGCCGGTTTCCCGCACGCCGAGCGCGGCGAGATATTGCGCGGCTTCATCCGGTGAAAGATCGGCCAGGTCGCTTTCCAGTTGGGCGGCGACTACCATCGTTCCACACGCATGTTGCGCGCGGGCATGGGCGCGGACTTTCTCCACCCCGGGATCAGCCGCCGCGCCGGCAAGTTGGTCTTCGGTCACATTGGCGACGAACAGGGTGGGTTTATCCGTCAACAGCGGACAGGCGGCCATCAACTCGTGTTCTTCCTTAAACAGACCCGCCGTGTTGGCCGGGTTGCCAGCGTTCAAGTGCCGCTCCAGTTTATCGAGGACTTGGCTTTCGGCCACCGCGTGCGGGCTGCCGCCTTTGATATCCTTGGCCAGTTTTTCCCGGCGCCGTTGAATGGCTTCCAGGTCGGCCAGGATCAATTCCGTGGTTACGATCTCAATGTCGTGCAACGGTTCGACGTGGCCCGCCACGTGAATCACGTCCTCGGCTTCAAAACAACGCACCACATGCACCAGGGCGTCCACCTCCCGGATGTGACTGAGGAACTTGTTCCCGAGTCCTTCGCCGCGGGAGGCGCCGCGCACCAGCCCCGCGATGTCGAGGAACTCAATGGTGGTGGGAATCCGTGCGAATCCCCGCCCGGCACTCCCCGCCGGGGCGACCACCCGCGCCAGCGCGTCCAATCGCGGATCCGGCACGGTGACGACGCCCAGGTTGGGTTCGATGGTGCAGAAGGGATAATTGGCCGCCGCCGCCTTATGCGACCGGAGCAGCGCGTTGAACAGCGTGGATTTGCCGACGTTGGGCAGACCGACAATTCCGGCTTTGAGCATGATGGCATTTAGTCCCGCATCCGGCGGCCATCCGCAAGGAAAAACACCCCCGGATAAATAGCGGTTCTTGTCGCGAACGCAGAACAGATGTTTACCGCCGGGCCGGCATCGTTCCGGAGAATCGCACTCCGTCCGTCATTCCCGGCACCGCGCTTTCTACTTGCCGTTGAATTTCTTTGTTTCATAGTGGGCTGGGCTGGCTCGCGCGGGAGGGCGGAATTGCTCGGGCGGCAGATGAGTTGTTGTGGGCGCTTGGCGCAGCGGCTAGCGCATCTCCTTTACACGGAGGTGGTCGCAGGTTCGAATCCTGCAGCGCCCACCATCTTCTCTTTTTCCGAAGCCGCTACCGGCGCCGGAGCCTTCCTTGGCCAGATGAATTTACTTGCGGACCGCTGCCGGCGGCGGCCAATTGCCTCCATGCGTGAACTTCCGCATACCCATTCCTGTTTTGTTTGTGGCGCGGCCAACCCGCTCGGGCTGAAACTGCGTTTTGAAACGGACGGCCATCGTGTTCAAACACGTTTTGTCCCGCGTCCGGAACACATCGGTTTCCGCGACATCATCCACGGTGGATTACTGGCCACGATCCTGGATGAAATCATGGTTTGGGCCTGCGCGGTGCGGACCCGCCGGTTTGCGTTCTGCGCGGAAATGAGCGTGCGCTATTTGCGACCGGTACATCCGCGGGTAGAGTTGCAAATCCAGGGCGAGTTGACGGCCGATCGGCGGGGCAAAATTTTCGAGGCCCAGGCGGCCGTGGAGAATTCCGCGGGCGAAACCCTGGTCATCGCGCGGGGCAAATACATCCCGGTCAAGGCGTCCGATTTGCCGCCGCTCCTGGATGAATTGGTGGGGGATTGGCGCTGGCTGCTCGATCCCGGCCAACCACCGCCGGACTACTTCACTTCCAAATCAATCTGATGGCGTTCAAACGTGGCGCCTTCGCTCTGCGCGAGCAGGGCCAGCGAGCGTTTGTATTGGACCAACGCCTGGATTTCGTCGGAACGCGCGGCGGTCAGGTCGCGCTGGAGTTGCAGCACAAAGAAACTGGTGCTCTTGCCGCTCTCGAGTTTTTTCTGTTCCGCCGCAAGCGCGGCCTCGGCGTATTCGCGCGCCTTGCGGGTGGCGCCCACCCGTTCGTAGTTGGCCTGGGCAAGTTTGATGGCGTTGTCAATCTCCACCATGATGTCCTGTTCCAGCTTCTTGAGGGCCAGTTGCCGGACGGCGTATTCGGCCTTGCTGGCGCGGTAACTGTTGCGCGCGCTGCGGTTGCCCAGCGGATAAGTCAGTTGTCCGCCGAAATAGTAAAAGGGTTGCTCCCGTTGTTCGATGTCGCCCAGCACCCCGCTGAATCCCGGTGACGACCCGGCGTAGCCGCCGCCAACTTTCAGGTCCACCTGGGGATACAGTTCGTTGCGGTTGATCTTGATCACGATGCCCTGTTGTTCCAGGTCCAGATTCGCTTGGAGAAAATCGGGGCGCTGCGTCAACCCCTTGCTCCAGCTATCCTGCAAATTGAAAAATTGCAGCTCGGCATCCAGCGTGCCGGAGAGTTCCAGGGTGCCCGTGCCCCACGCGGCGAAATCGTCGGTCAACAGTTGTTTCAAAGCGTTTTCTAACACGGCCACATTGCGTTGGGCGGCGATCAAATCCGCCTGCCGCGCCGCTGCTTGGGCCTCGGCTTGTTTTTCATCGAGCGGCGCCAGGGCGCCGACCTCGACCCGTTTCCGGTTTTCCGCCAGAAGCCGTTCGGCCAGCTCAAGCGCGCTTTGCTGCACCTTGACGTTTTCGTGCGCCGCCTTGAGATCGTAATAGGCCAGCTCCACGCGCGTGACGAGGTCCATAATGCGTTGTCGCAAGCCTTGTTCGGTCCATTTCAGGCGGTTCTTGTACACCGCGATGGTCAAACGGGTGGGATTGAGCCAGAGGTTTTTAATCAGGGGCTGGGTGACATCCAACACCACACTGCCGCCGCTGGCCGAATAGGGGATGGCGTTCCGGTTGGTGTCGTAGCGTCGTCCGTCCGTATCGTAGAGGTTGCGCAGGGACAGCCCGTATTGCGTGCCCCAAGGCAGCAAGCCGCTCAACGAACTGTTGAACGAGTCGGTTTCCGTGCGTTGTCCGGGAATGGGGAGGCCCTGAAACAGCGTTTCGCCTGCCTTGTCATAGCGGTGCTGTCCGGAGAATTGAAAGATCGGGTCATAAACCCCGTAGGCGCCGCGCAGGTTGTAGAGCGCCAGTTCGGGGTTATAGCGTTCAATGCGCAATTCCAGATTATATTCCAACGCTTGCTGGACGCAGTCCTGTAATGACCATGCCCGGGGCGCGGGAGGTTCTCCCTGACTGACCACCGGCGCCAGGGCGGCCAGACAACCGATCAAACTCAACATTCTCATTAACCGCGCAGCTTGGGGGATTTGCCGGCCAGCGTCAAACAAACGAATCAGGCCGCCGCCCGGCGCAGGCGATCCGCCACTCCGCTCCAGGCGGTCGCGTCGGGGGGCGCTTCCATGACGATGGTTTTCGCGCCGGCTTCGTCGCAGCGGTACCACTCGGCATACAAGGCGCGGGCATAAGCCGCGGCGTCGTGCGGCAGTACACTGACGCCGGCAAAGCCCGCCGCCGCCGGGATGCGCGTGTGGGCGACAATCCATGCGGCGTCCAACGGTCGGCCCTGGGCCGTGAGCTGTTCTTGCAATGCCGCCGTATCATGCCAAGTCAACACGATGACCCGCGCCCGCGGCGCGTAATGTTTGCGCAACATCCCCGGACTGCGCAATTGATCCGGTGGTTCGCAGGCCGGACCGGGCGGACGTGGCCGCTCACCAATCACCGCGGCCAGGGCCTCGGCGTGGATCATCCCCGGACGTAATATCTGCGGCGGATGCGTGGTTAAATCGAGCACGGTGGATTCGATGCCGACGGGGGCAGGACCGCCATCCACCAGCCACCGCAATCGTCCGCCAAGTTGTTTGCGCACATGCTCGGCGGTGGTGGGGGAGAGTTGGTTGGAACGATTGGCGCTGGGCGCCGCCAAGGGAAAGCCGCATTCACGAATTACCGCTGGCACAAACGGATGCGCCGGCCACCGCACCCCCACCGTTGGACCGCCCGCGGTCACGATGTCGGGAATATCAGCCGCTTTCGGCAACACCAGCGTCAACGGACCCGGCCAGAATGCCCGCGCTAGTTTTTCCGCCGCCGCCGGCCATTCCCGAACACACCGCCGGGCCATGGTTTTTCCAGCCACGTGGACGATGATGGGATTGTGCGCGGGCCGGCCTTTGATTGCATAGATGCGCGCCACCGCCGATGCATCCAACGCGTTGGCAGCCAGGCCATAAACGGTTTCCGTCGGCACCGCCACCACTTCGCCCGCGCGCAACGCGGCAGCCGCCCGCTGCACGGCGGCGTGGAACAAGGCCGCCGTGTGCGTCGGCAATATCTCGGTTGTAAGGGAACGGCGCATGATCAACCCGTGCGGGCCAGCGTGGGCGATTTTCCGGCCCCGGGCAATCCCGGACGCATCCCGGCGGGGGCGCACTTTGGAGTTGGGCCCGCGCCGTCGTTGCCTACAATCCGCGCGTGCTAGAACAATTGACCCAACAACTTTGCGCGGCTCAATCGCTGACCGCGGCCCAAGTGGATGCGGCGGTCAACCACTTGGTGGACGAAGCCGTTCCCGTGCCGGTCAAGGCCGATTTCTTGGGCGCGCTGACGCGCAAGGGCGAAACCCCGGAGGAAATCACCGCCTTCGCCATCGCCCTGCGCGACCGGGCAGTCATCCCGCCGCTTGATCCCGCCTGGCGCGAGGCGCATGAGATTTTGGACGTGGTCGGGACTGGCGGCGACCGGTTAAGCACCTTCAACATTTCCAGCACGGCCGCCCTGGTGTGCACGGCGGCGGGCGTCATCGTTGCCAAGCATGGCAATCGCGCGGTGACGTCGTCGGTCGGCAGCGCGGACGTGATGGAATCCCTGGGGTTGCCGTTCGATCTGGAGGCGGCGGAAGCCGCACAGGCTTTACGGGAGCACGGGTTTGCCTTTTTCTTTGCGCCCAAGTATCACCCGGCGTTCAAACACATTGTCCCGGCCCGCAAACTTTGCGCCGCCCGCGGGCAATCCACCATCTTCAATTTCCTTGGTCCGCTGCTGAACCCCGTCCGGCCCAGCGCCGCGCTCATCGGCGTGCCGCGTCCGGAACTGTGCCAGCCGCTCGCCCAGGTTTTGCAATCCCTGGGGTTGCGCCGCGCCATGGTCGTCTGCGGCCGCGTGCCGCCATTGACTGCCGAAGCCAACCCAGAACAATCCTCCGACTCTGCAGGGCCGGACTCCGAATCCCCGGCCGCAACGACGGTTCGTTTCCTTGATGAATTATCCATCCTGGGGGAAAACACGGTGGCAGAGTTTTACCAGGAACGCGCGCTGACGTGTGCGCCGTTTGATCCCCAACTGTTGCCGCTCCAGCCGGCCACGCTCGCCGATTTGCGGGGGGGCGATCGCGAGGTCAACGCCACGCTCATTCGCGGCATCTTGCGCGGGGAAGATCGCGGCCCGCGCCGGGATGTGGTGCTGCTCAACGCCGGGGCGGCCCTCTTCGTCGCCGGCGCGGCCGCCTCCATCGCGGACGGCTGGGCGTTGGCGGCGGAGATCATTGACTCGGGCCGCGCCCAGCGGAAGCTGGAGGCCTTGCAAGCGGGTTGAAATCCGCGCGCGGAACGCCACCATCCCAGCCCGGCTGGGCGGGCGGAAATCCGATTTAATTTTTTCACGGTACTACTTGAGTCGAAGGGGCGGTTTGGCTAGTCCTGTGCCGTTCAAAAGACAGCCATGTTAATCGCCATTCTGAATGAACAGGCGGCGGGCGAACCGCGTGCGGCCATGATCCCGGCCAACGTCGCCCGGCTGATTCAACGGGGCGCATCCGTCCGGGTGGAAGCCGGTACTGGAATCGCCGCGGGATTCACGGACCAGGATTTCATTCAAGCCGGCGCTGCCATCACCGCGGACCGGGCCGGCTTGCTGGCCGACGCGGATCTGGTTTTGCGAGTGCGCAAACCGTCGGCGGACGAGGTGGACCGGCTTAAACCCGGCGGCCTGCACGTGAGTTTTCTCGATCCCTTCACGGAGCGGGATTTGGTGGCGCAACTGGCGGCCCGCAGAGTCAGCGCGATCAGCTTGGAATTGATTCCCCGCACCACCCGCGCGCAGAAAATGGACGCGCTGAGTTCGCAGGCCAATCTCGCGGGATACGTGGCGGTGATTTTGGCCGCCGAACAAAGCCCCAAAATTTTTCCCATGATGATGACGCCCGCCGGGACCATTGCGCCGGCGCGCGTGCTGGTCATTGGCGCGGGCGTAGCGGGATTGCAGGCCATTGCCACCGCCCGGCGGCTGGGCGCCCGGGTGGAAGCCTATGACACGCGGCCGGTTGTGGAGGAACAGGTGCGTTCGCTGGGGGCGCGGTTCCTCAAAATTGATCTGGGCGAAACGGGCCAGACGAAGGATGGCTACGCCAAGGCGCTGACCGAGGCGCAATTGCAAAAACAGCGGGAGGCGATGCAAAAGTTTTGCGCCCTGGCGGACGTGGTCATCACCACGGCCCAGGTTTTTGGACGGCGGGCGCCGATTCTGGTCACCGCGGAAATGCTGGCGGCGATGTCGCCGGGCAGCGTGGTGGTGGACGGCGCCGTGGAAAGCGGCGGCAACGTGGCCGGCGCCGTGGCAGGCCGGATCACCGAGCGCAACGGCGTAAAAATCGTCGCCTTGCCCAATCTGCCCGGCCGCGTGCCCATCCATGCCAGCCAGATGTTGTCCAACAACTTGACCGCCTTGATCGAGACGTTCTGGGACGCGGAAACGAAACGCTTTGGGCTGAGGCTCGAGGACGAAATCATCCAAGGTTGCCTGGTGACGCACGCCGGCGCCATCCGTGACGAAAGGTTCAAATCATGACTGCTGATCTGCTGCTGCTGGCCGCCGCCATTGACGCGAAGACGCTGGCGTTTCTCCTGTTCATCTTCGCCATCGCCACCGTGCTGGGGTTCGAATTGATTTCCAAAGTGCCGGCGACTCTGCACACGCCGTTGATGTCGGGCGCGAACGCGATTTCCGGCATCACCATTGTCGGGGCGTTGCTGGCCACCGGCGCCGCCGGCGATAACCGGATCAGCCTGCTGTTGGGCGTGCTGGCGGTGGTGTTTGCCATGATCAACGTCGTGGGCGGATATCTGGTAACAGACCGGATGCTGGCCATGTTCCGCAAGAAGGACGGGCCCAAGGATAAACCATGAAGATCGCCAGCGAACTCATCAACATTGTCGCGGTTCTGCTGTTCATTTTCGGGCTCAAGCGGTTGAGCTCGCCCGCCACGGCGCGCCGGGGCAACTGGTTATCCTGCCTGGGCATGGGGCTGGCCGTGGTTGTCACGTTGCTGCAACCCGAAATCCAGGTGTTCCAGTGGATTCTCCTCGGGTTAATCGTCGGGTCGGGCGTGGGCGCGTTTCTCGCCCGGACCACGCCGATGACCGCGATGCCCGAAATGGTCGCCCTGCTGAACGGCTCCGGCGGCCTGGCCAGTTTGTTGGTGGGCTGGGAGCAGTATCACCATCAATCCGCCTTGGATACCTACACCGGAGTGACCGTGGTGCTGGCGGTGCTGATTGGCGGGGTGACCTTCACCGGCAGCGTGGTGGCCTGGGCCAAACTAAGCGAAAAAATCACCGGCAAACCCATTCTCTTCCGGGGACAACAAGTCTTGAACGCCCTGTTATTGCTCGTCACGGCGATCGCCGCGGTGATCTTTGTGCTTCGTCCGGTGGAAGGGTATCCGGTTTTTCTCGGGTTGATCGTGGCCGCGCTGGGATTGGGCGTGCTGGCGGTGATTCCGATTGGCGGGGCGGACATGCCCGTGGTGATTTCGCTCCTCAACAGTTACTCCGGCATGGCCGCCTGTGCGACCGGGTTCGTGTTGCAAAACGATCTGTTGATTGTCACCGGTTCGCTGGTGGGCTCCAGCGGCATCATTTTAACCCAGATCATGTGCAAGGCCATGAACCGGTCCCTGGCCAACGTCCTGTTCAGCGGCTTTGGCGCCGCCCCCGCCAAGGCGGGCGCCGCGGTCAAGGGCGAGGCCAAGCCGATCAAGGCCGGCGATGCCTACGTCATTTTGGAGGCCGCGCGGTCGGTGGTGTTCGTGCCGGGCTACGGCATGGCGGTGGCCCAGGCGCAGCACGCTGTGCGGGAATTGGGCGAACTCTTGGAAAACAACGGGGCCGAAGTGCGGTATGCCATCCATCCCGTGGCGGGCCGCATGCCGGGTCACATGAATGTGCTCCTCGCCGAAGCCCACGTGCCCTACGACCAGCTCTACGAGATGGACGCCGTGAATCCCATCATGGACACAGTGGATGTGTGCGTGGTGATTGGCGCCAACGACGTGGTGAACCCCGCCGCGCACGAGGACCCGAACAGCCCGATCTACGGCATGCCCATCATCGAGGTGGAACGCGCCCGGACCGTCATTGTGCTCAAACGTTCCCTGGCCGCGGGCTTCGCCGGCATCGAAAACCTGCTCTTCTACAAAGACAACACCCGCATGTTGTTTGGCGACGCCAAGGCGTCCCTGCAGGAGCTGGTGAGTGAGTTCAAAGGCGTTTGACCGGGGGACGACGGAAAGATCACCTTTCCGGGCGCTAGCCCATCCACACTCTAAACCTGAACACGCGCGTGGTTCCGCCGTGCCGACCAGGTTATCGGGCCAGTCGGAAGAATTGGGTGTTGTTGCTGAGGGGCAGGCGCACCAGTTGGCGTTCTCCCGCCATCTCGATGGTCGCGTTGACGTCGCTCCATTGCGGCGCACTCAAATCATCGGTGCGCTGTACGGCGAATTCGGTGGCGGTAACCGGCCAGCTTAACACGATTTCGTTACCCTCCCGGCGAATGTCCAGCGTCACTCCCGACGGTTTGCAATCTTCGAGGGGATTGACCCCCGTCAACGGACCGCAGGGACGGATAACGCCATACCGGACGCGCGTCACGGCGATTTTGGCCGGGACGCCGTTCGCATCCTGCACGATGAAACGGGCCGCCGCCTGCGGGGTCTGGTTCACGCCGGTGAAGTTCATGTCGGCGATCTCCCAGTAGGCCTGCTGCCACGTGTCACTGCCTTGCAGGGTGACGAAATCACTTTCCGGGGTGTAACCAAAAGCCAGCACGCCATTTTTCATGGTGCGATACACTTCCGGTCGGATCCGCGCGCCAACCAGGGCGGGATCGTCGTAATAGGTGATGCAAATCGCCAGATGCGCGTTGGGCTGGGAACTGGGACCGAAGATTTCATCGGTGATTTTGAAGTTCAGGAATTCATGCTTGAAGCCGGGCGTGCCTTCATCGCGCGCGGGATACACCGCCAGACGGCGGTCATCGGCGGGACCGGCTTCGGCCACGACCATTTCCTGGTCGCCGCCGCTGGTGCCCAGGGCCAACCCAGCGCTCATGCCCCGCACCAGGTCCAATTCAGCATAGTTGCCATAACGCTCGGTGCAGATATTGGGATCTTCAAAACAATCGGCCAACGGGTCCTGCCCGGCCAGCGGATGATCACCGGTGCGCAACACGGCCAGTTGAATCGCGGACACAAAAACCTGTCCGTTTTGAGAGATGAAACGCGGGCCCGCCGTATGGGTGGGCGCGACGTTGACGCCGTAGAGATTCACACTGGGCAGCGTCCAAGAACGCCGGATCCATTCGCCCGTGCCGGTCAAAGCATGCCGTTGGGCGGCCGGGAAAAAGGCGTGGCCACCGGAGGCGTCGGTCGCGTAGGCATCCGGGCCGAAACGAACGTCATAACTCGCGAAAGCGGGATCGTCATAAAATTCCACGCACACTTTAACCGCGTGCGCATCGTTGCACGGCAGCCCCAGATAATTGTCGGTGATGCCGAAATTCAGATACATCCCCTGCGGCCGCACGGCGCGGCGTTGATCGCCCGCCGGGCCAACGCCATCTTGGTACTCGACAGTCTGATCACCGCGGTTGATGACTTCCAAGTGATGGGCGGTGTTGTTGGCGATGTCCAGGCCCACAAGGTTGGTCTCTGGCTCGGGATCACAGGTATCCGGAGGTAGAAACTGGTTGATCTGTTCGGGTTCACCAAACGCGCCGGGCGGACCGAAGGCAATAACGCGCACGGTCAGTCCGGGGACATTTTGAAAGCGGATCGTGCCATTGTTGACCCCGCCGTAGCTATACGAACCTTGCGCATTGTTCGGAATGGTGCCGACGTAGCGGCCGCCATCCGAAGGCCGAATGCCGTTGGAGATGCGAAACAGCACCCAATTCCAACGCTTGTTATTGGCCGCGGTGGGAATTTGCCCACCGGCCACACTGCTCAGCTCAGGCAGCGTACCGGTCAGAAAATTATACGTGCGCGGCTGTCCTTGATTGTTGAAGAGAGAGGCATCGCCATAGACCTGTACCAGGATGTCAATGGTGTCGTAATTGGCCCATTCCCAAAAATAGGTATCGGCCACATTGAGATAGTCGCTCGTGGCCTTTTTGCCCGTGTGCCCGTTGAGGGTGATGTCGGCGGTGGTTTGATCGCCGTCGTTGCGGATGATCAACGCCCCCTCAACCCAGGCGCCGCCCGGCGACCAGAGCATGCCATCGGTGACGACAAAGTGGACCGGCAGGTTCAGATTGATGGTGGGCGGCCATTGTTCCGGATCGAACGGACCGTTCTGGCCCTGCGCCATCATCACCGCGCCGCCCAACAGCCACGCCGCGATTAAACCGGGAAAATTGTTGCCTTTTCCATTCATAGATGACTCCGAGTTTGATTGGGTTGCTGCACTTACGGCGTGCGCCATCAACAGGGCCGTTCCACTGCGTGGCCTGCGCCGCGCCGGTTGGTAACGCAAAAGATTTTTTCACCTTTCCGAAATGGTTTCAACTGTTTTTAAGGACCGCTCCATTCGCTTTGGAGCGGGGGCACGGGGCTGGCTGAAAGGCTGGACAGCAAATTTCACAATGATAATTTCAGCGCGTGACAACCCGGTTTCTCCACATCGTCCATCCTCGCCCGACATCCCTGCTTTTGGTGCTTCTGGGATTGTGGAGTTTTGACGTCGCCGCCCAACCCATCAATCCACCGCTGGGCCCGTATTTGCAACCGAGCGCGGGTGACCTGGCGCAAGCGAAGAATTTCAGCGATGCAGATCCCGTAGTATTGACCACTTACTTTTATTGGTATGACGTTTTTTCCGGTGCGCACATCACGAACGGTGACGGCTCCGATGCCCTGACGGATCATCCGCCGACGTTGACCGGTTTTTCTTATAAACTCGAATCATGGCATCGACAACAACTGGAGGACATGATCGCCGCGGGAATTGACGTGCTGCTGCCGGTGTATTGGGGCGAACCCTCGCAACGCATCTCGGGACAACCGATCGTGAACCAACCATGGAGCTTCTCAGGATTGCCGCCGCTGGTCGCCGCCCGCGAGGCGTTGCTGGCGGAAGGCGCCCAACCGCCGGGCATCGGCATGTTCTATGATACGTCCACACTGCAATACAACGCGGCCGGACAACGTGTGGATCTCACGACCGCCGCGGGGCGGCGTTGGTTCTACGAAAGCATTCGCGACTTCTTCTCGCTCATCCCGGCCAAGCATTGGGCGACCATTGAAGGGCGACCGATCATCTTTCTCTATTCCGCCAGTTTCGCAGCGGCACACGATCAAAGTTGCATTGACTATGTGCGCCAGGAATTCGCGCAGGATTTCAGCGGCTGCGATCCGTCCATCGTGCGTGAAATTTCCTGGAACGTCACCGCGGACAACACCTACGCGTGGGGCGGAGCGTTGTCGTTGCGCAACTACGGCGTAGCCTCGCTCGGCCCCGGTTACGATCACTCCGCCGTGCCCGGACGAACGCCACTGATTGTGCCGCGCGAGGACGGCGCTTTTTACGCGCGCAACTGGAGTCGCCTGCTGCGCGCCCCGACCCGATTGGTGCATGTGGAGACTTGGAACGAATATCACGAAGGCACGGACGTCGCGGCGTCGCTCGAATACGGACGCCAATACATCGAACTGACCCGCAAATACGTGGATTGGTTCAAGGCGGGCGTCATCCCGCCACGTCCGCGCGGGGCGTATTCCGATTTCAAATCCGTGAGCACCACCCTCGAAGCCACCAACGACGCGCGCGGGTTGATTCAATTCGAATCCGCCGATGGAATCACCACCAACGCAGTGGCGGGCGGTGAGCCGTGTCGGGTGGTCGTGCCCACCATTCATGGTGGCCGGTATGTTTACTGTCGGATTGATGATTCGTTCAAATGGGCGGACACCATGATGGTGGACGTGGAGGTGGAATACTTCGATGAAGGCACGGGCAGTTTCCGCCTCGAATTCGACGGTTCGGACACCAACGCGCCCTTCAACGGCGCTTACACCGCCAGCGCCACCATGGTGACGCTCGGCAACACCGGCCAATGGAAGACTGGCAAATTCCGTCTGCTGGGCTGCCACTTTCTCAACTCCCAAAACGGCGGCGCGGATTTCCGGGTCGCCCTCTCGCCCAACACGCTGACGTTGTATCTGCGCCGCATCAAAGTCACGCGACTCGGGA
>Ga0255342_1002848_pt1 | contig 20535 bp, 17 predicted proteins | sample wastewater_treat_3_FD_192416 | JGI IMG/M metagenome (GOLD analysis project Ga0255342, IMG submission 192416) | Wastewater microbial communities from Lulu Island WWTP, Vancouver, Canada - plant14 | ecosystem: Engineered > WWTP > Wastewater > Unclassified | place: Canada: Vancouver, British...
TTACCTGACTCTCTGCCATATATTTATTTATAATAAATTAAATATAATATATTAACCTACAAATGATTCTATTACTTTTTTAAGATATGGTATATCCTCATAACTATGGTTGTTATCTACCTCCATAGGTCTTTGATATTTAATAATTGATACATTTAATCCTTTTTTATCAATAATCTCTTTTAACTGTTCATACCCTATTACAGGGTCATATGGTTTTTGTATAAAGAGAGAAGGGGTTATTAAATCATCTAAAAGTTCATCTACATTATCTCCTCTATTTAATGCCCAGTTATATGGAAATCCAATAAATACAAACTTATTTACATTAATATATCCTAATCTCTGTGCTTTCATTCCTAATATACATCCTGCACTCTTTCCTACAATATTAATAGGTTCTTTTAAGTTTAAATCCTTTATCTTTTCCAACTCTATATCCCATTGTATGTTTCCTTCCCCTTTCCAATGGTCATAATAGAGCATTGTGTTATTACCTTCAAAAGCAATCATAAGGGATTCACACCATTGTTTATGATCTTTCGTATTCCCTGGTAAAAAGAGATACATATTTAAAATATTAATAACTTAAATATGATATTTAATTATACTCTTGTTTAGCTTAGGAGTGTTATGTGTATTCTAATAGGATAGTATTATTAGATTTAAACTTGTATAATTAGAGGATATTATATGGTGGATGTAGCTCAATTGGTTAGAGCACTGGTCTGTGGCACCAGGGGTTGTGGGTTCAAGTCCCATCTTCCACCCCATTGAGAAAAAGTACCTCTTTTTGGTACCTCTGGAATAGCGGATTAAGCTTTCCTGACACAATTTTTCGGTCGTCTATCTTGAGGTTGGAGAATACCATTTTTATCATCTTATCTACTAGTTCTATATCGTGGCTATATTTCAGCTTGTTATCGCCTTTTTTGAGGAAGTTGGAGAACTTTTCAAAGCTCATTCCTTCTATTGGCGATGGAGATAGTAAACGATCTGTTTGATTTTGGATCTTTTTCATTTTTATTTCTGATTGTGTTATATCAGCAAGGATTTCATCTATTTCCTTTGCATATATTTCAATACTGTTTGTATTTGTTAGTGTAGACATCGTGTTTTCTTTTACCGCTCTTTCTTTTTGAAGTCGACGTATTTCAGCTTTAATCCCTTCTATCTGTTGTGTATTGTCTTCGACTATACGAGTTTTTCTCTTCTTGTAATCAATCAGAATGTTATTGAAATCTTCTTCAGTAATTAATTCTGCTAGTTTTCTGTATACATTACCTGTAAATTTCATTATCTCTCTTGCTGGTAACTTTGCTTTATTAAGGCATTTTCCTGTTCTTTGACCACATCTAAGATATAATATTTTATTTTCTTCTTTCTTACCTGATACACTTGGATAGCATTTGCTTCCACAGTTATTACAATAGACAATATCTCTTAATGGAAATACTCTTTTTCGTTTACCCTTTGTAAATGTATTTTTATCTTTGAGTATCTCTCTTACTTTTAAGAAGTCTTTTTCTGATACGCAAGGTTCAAAGCTAGGATCTTGGTCTGACATAAATACAATATTATCTCCACGTACCCAAATACCCGCATAAATTGGTTTTTTAAGTATTTGAGATAGCCTTTTCTCATCTAGGTTATATTTCTTCTTTCCTCTTGAGAGGTTTAATCCATTTCCCATTTCTGCAATTTCTCTTAGTGATTTACCTTCTATAACAAATTGAAATGCTTGTTTAATAAATGAGAAGTTCGGTTCTTCTGGTCTATATCTTTTATTTCCAGTTAATACATATCCAAATACTTCGTCAGCTCTCATTCCTTTTCCAACTTTTACTTTATCGTCAATTCCTCGTTTTGTAGTTTTTGATAATGATTCTGAATAGTTCTCTGCACTGATAAAGGCAATTCCTAAGAAAAGCATGCTCTGTCCATCTCTTTGAAATGGAAATTCAGGGAATTTAAGATCGTAAAGTATCCCCTTTTTAACCATATCCATTATGAGACCAGCTTCTTTCATATTTCGTGCAAGTCTATCTGGAGCCCAAGCAATTATGCTGTTATATTTCTCTGCTTTAATATCTCTAAGCATTTTGGAAAAATGCGGTCGTTTATCTGAGGTTCTAGCGCTTTCAATCTCAACTACTTTTCTTATCTGTCCATCTGTATCTCGAATATTGAGTCCATTTTTTATCGCAAATTCAACACATCGGTTCTCTTGTTCTTCGATTGAGTCTTTTTGCTGTTCGTCTGATTTTGTGGATTTTCTTAGATAGATGACGTATTTTGCTGGTTTCTCATCTATTAGCTTCTTTCTAGCTCTTAGTCGATCATCTCTAAATTTTACTGAATAATCGTATAGTAGGCGTTGATATTGTCTTTGTGCAGAATTATCTTGCATTTACTATTTCTATTGAAATATTGTTAGGTATATTTTCTCTGAAATCTCCTATTTTATCTAGCCACCACATAGAAGCTTTTACATCTCCTTCTTGTATTCGTTTTACCAATTGTATTCGTGCTTGTAAGCTAGGATAGTTTCTCCAAGAGGCTATTTTTGTACGAAGTTCTTCGTCTTTAGATATCCAAGTATGAATTGTTGTTTGAGGTATTTCGCAGTATTGGCAGGCTTTATTGATACTTAGTCCAAGCTTTAAATATGGTTCAAGTAGTTCGATAATTTTGTTTTTATTTCGTTGTAATCCCCTCATCGTCATCCTCCTTATATGATCCTGTATCGTCTGAAAATTGATATGGTTGATCATCTTCAGTATATTCAGTCTCCATTGCGTTATCGTCTTCTAGTAGGTCTGTAAGAGCCTCTAGCGACTGCTCATCTCCTTCATCTAGTGTAGAAGTTTCTTCTGTATTTACTTCATCTTGTATTGTCTGATAATCGTCATCCATATATTTATTGAATAATAGTATGAAAAACGGATTGTTTATAATTTTCTAAGTTATCACCGTCTGAGATATATTTATTCTTTAAATTATCAATTAGTATTGAAACGTTTTCTAATCTAGTTGCGATTTCCACTTGTGTCTTTAAGTCTGGTAAGGGTATCGCAAGGTATTTAATAGCCTCGATTTTTAAGTTCCTTAACCCTGTCGTTGTCGTGCTCTCTTTTAAAATCTTCTCTCGAATATCCTCTCTTGATAGAAATAAAAACACATACCGTGGATCTGCAATTGATTTATCAATCCTAAATAGCTGCATAAAGTTTGCAAATGAGTATTCTTCTGAAGCAAGGTTTTTATTAATCAAAATTGATTTCCCTATATGTCTTGGACTTCCGCTAGATTTCGTCATTATTATATCTCCCTCTATCAACGTATATTTTTTTCTTTGAGTGTTAGATATTGATCGAATAGCAACATTTTCTAGATCAATAACTTTATTATCTTGTGAGATATTTGTTGATCGCAATACTTTTATATCATCTATGCCATTTGGTTTATTTCCCCAAGTTCCCCCGAAGGAATCAACTAATATGTCTTTGATTGGAGTTCTGTTTAAAGAAGTGTTTAAAGATTGAAGATCCATCTTGATTTCTTCGTAACATTCTGAAATTTTATTAAGGAGATCTTTCTCTGCTTTCTTATTATTAGTGATTTGTTCAAAAATTGTCTCAGGTAAAATCTGCTCCTTAAAATCAACAGAGCTTTTATCTTTTATCCAGGTAATATCTAGATTAAAGCTTCTTTTTTGAACATCTTCATATGTAAATTTCTTCCATCTTTCTGTTTCTTCATTTTTATTCTTGTATGCATCTTCAAATTCTTTGAAATAGTTCTTTGCTAATCCTTTTGTTTTGGTGATTTTTTCTACATTTGTTCTCATATCGTAAATCCATACTTCTTCTGTTCTCTTACCAGTTTTTTCAAAGAAAAGTACATTTGTTTTTACTCCTGCTGCATATGGTGTAAATACTCCATCTGGAAGTCTTAGAATTGTGTGTAGGTTATTATTTTCTAACAAAATCTTTCTAATCTTTTGACCATCGTTATCTTCAAAAAGTACATTGTCTGGCATAACCATAGCACATCTTCCTCCGATTTTAAGAATACTCATACAGTGTTGTAGGAAGTTTAATTGCTTGTTACTTGTCTGTACTGTAAAGTCGTCTCTGGTGTATTTAGAGCCTCCAGATTTCGTTCCAAATGGAGGATTGGTTACAATTACGTCATATGATCCATATCGTTCTTCTAGGGCGTCTCCAAAGCGTATATCAGCCTCTATATCGTGTAGGTAGAGGTTCATAATGCATAGTCTTCTGGTATCCCATACAATTTCACCTCCTGATATTGCTTTCTTTTGTAGGAATTCTTGTTCTTCAATACTTAATGCTTTGTTTTCTTTTTCTAATTTACTAAAGATATGTTCAAACGCTCCAATTAAGAATCCTCCTGTACCACAAGCAGGATCGTGTATTGTTTCGTTATGTTTTGGATCTACACATTTAACAATAGTTTTTATTAATTCTCTTGGCGTGAAGTATTGTCCAGCCCCTTTTTGATCTGCTGCAAATTTAGCAAGTAATCCTTCATATGCAGTTCCTTTAACATCTATGTCTAAAGTTCCCCAGTCATTCTCGTTTATGAGAAGGATTAGCTTTGAAAGGTTTACAGGATTTCTGAATTTGTTGTTAGATTGAGAAAATATATCTCCTAATACATCTTCTTGTTTTCCTAGTTCTCTAAGCATTTCAGAATAGTGTTCTAGAAGATCTGTTCCACTATGTTCTAGTAGTGTATTCCATTTATACTTTTCTGGTACATATGCTCCTCTTTCATCGGCCATTTTCAAGAAGAGTAGGTATGTCAACTGTTCAATGTAGTCTCCATAGTGCATACCGTCTGCTTTGAGTACGTTACAGTATCCCCAAAGTTTATTTACTATGTCTGATTCTTGTTGTGTCATATTTGTTTATTGTTTAAAAATAATTTCTTCAAGTTCTTTGTATACATCCATATCAGGGCTTATCTGTTCTGCCAATAATTTTTTGTAATCCTCAAGATTATTAGAATCTAGAGAAGGAGTTACGTTCTTTTTTATATCTCCTCCTGAATCTTTTACATTATCATTAACAATATCTTTCACAACTTTCTCATACTCTTCTTTAATAGCTGTAGGATCTAATTTTGAAATTACTGTCCAATCATATAAATAATTTTCAATCTCCCTTCGCTTAAGCATTCTTCGTTTATCTGGATCTTTATTTATCCATTCTTCTCGATTCTCGTCATCTCTGTCTTTAAGGATAAATATCTTTACAGAGTCAAAAGCTTTCTGAAGAATTTTTAATGCTATCTCTGAGTAATCATCTGGCTCTGTGCTTCCCCCGCTTGAAACAAATAAGCTTTCTGGTTTCGTTACTTCAAAAATCTTTCTGTAACAAATCGCATCTAGTCCTTTTTCGTCAGAAGTATCTTTTCTTCCTTCGCAGTAGTAAATCTCTTCTGGTGAAAGGAGACCAGTTAGATCTTCAAGAGCTGTACTAAATATTCTTTTCCAGTTTTCTCTTGTCATTTTCATTGGTGTGATTACTTGAGATTCGTCAAAATCTTTATCTGAGAAATCCAAAATAATGCTATTTCCCTTAAGGTCTTTCTGCAATGCCCTTAAAAATCCAATACTATGTGTTGCTACCCATAACTGATTATTTTCAGGTAATATTCTTACAATTTCATTTAGTAAGTTTCTTTGAATTGCGGAATTCAAGTGAAGTTCGGGTTCGTCTATACAATATGCTGTATCGTTGTATATACTAAGTTTCGCTTGTAAATCGATAATTATATCGACTATTTCCTTTTCCCCCGATGACAAATTTTCGTATGGGATGTCTTTATATTTCCCTTTTTTAAAATGCAATTGACCCTTCTTAGCTCTTACATTACCTAGAAATGAAATTTGTAAGTCACCCAGAATATTTTTCAGACTTTCATTTATTTTTCCTACTAACTGTTCTCTTACTTGGTCTCCAGTCATTGAACCTTCTTCAAAAAGATCATAAGCGTTTGCTAGTAATTGTTCGTAGTTTTCTTGAAGTCTTCTATCTAGTTGTGTTGTTGTCGAAGGTCTGTTTACATCGTCAATTAAATCAGTGCTAGTACCTCTGATATCTGTAACCATTATTGAAGGGGCGTATCTGTATGGAGGTCTGATATAAAAACTTATTTTACCAAATGCTTTTGAATCTTCTCTTTCAATTTGAATGTTTGAATTTCTATCATATTGCAGGTCTTTTTTTGCATCTTCCTCAGAGAATGCAAATTTATTGAAGAAATCACTCTTGGGATTGTAAGAAGCTCCTTTATATAGCTTCAATTTTTCTTCGAATGCGTCAAAAACACTGCTTTTCCCTGAACCATTCGGACCAACCATTGCAACAACTTTTGGCATTTGCTCCCCAAGTTCTATCTTTAGATCATCGAATCGTCTGAAACCCTTTACAGTAATATTCTTAATTCGCATTATTATATCCTCCTTGTAACACTCTCTGATTTACATCTGCAATTACATACTGTAATTCTCCATTAAAATCCGTATTAGCTTTGTTATATCCGCCTTTTCTCTTGAATGTAAGGAGATTATTAAAATCTTCTTTTTCTACAACAACATTTCTAGTGAGATGATTCTTTACAAGGTTTAACCATTGTAACTGTTGTTGAGTATATTCATCTAATTTCATAGTATTGAAAGCATTATCAACCCTTTCTTGTGGAGATATCAACTCCCCTCCATACACTGCGTATGAGACAAAAGAGTAGAGGTCTGCATCTGTTTCTTCTTCTATTATCTGTTCTGCGGCTTCCTGAAGTCTTCTTTCTGTAAACATTTCTGGTGTATTCTTCAATTGCTCTTTTAGTTCATTGAATGCTTTTCTAGTAAAGTCTTTTGGATTCTCTAGAAGTATTCTTAATGCTTGTATCGTATGTTTGTTATCGTTTATGTAAGCCTTGAATGATTCTAAGTAGTCTTCGGGCTTGAGGTCTCTACCATCTGTGGTTTTGAAAAGATACTCAGAAGTTACAATCTTTGCTTGCCTCTCTCTGGAAACAATTAGCCCATCTCTATATCTAGGGTATCTTTTTACAAATGTTATCCAGTTTGCATCTCCCCATCTTTCTAATTCCTGCTCATTCTTGCTTGATAATCTGTCTTGTACAGAGTCTGCCAATTTAAGTAATCCGTCTTTTTCAATCCCAAACCTATCTTCTAGTTCTTGTCTTCCTTCTTCTGTAATGTTTTTATCCATTCTTCTAAGCTTGTTTGCTAGAATCTTGGCATTTTTATCGATATTCGTTTCATTTTCTAATTCTTCTACCACTTCCTCTATGGATTTGGTGTTTGAAGGGGCTGTGGGCTCCATTACGCCACCTTCATTCTGCATAAACTCTATTACTCCCACTGCGTCAAATACTGTGAAATGAGTCTTTCCTATCTCGTTACAAAGTCTTGTACCTCTACCGATGATCTGTTCGTAAAGTATTCTTGATCTAATAGGGCGAATTAACACAAGATTTTCTACGTGGGGAATATCAACACCAGTTGAGAGCATATCTACTGAAACAACAATACTTGGCTTTTTCTCGTTTCTGAAGTGTCTTATCCAACTATTCGCTTTATCAATCCTATATGTAATCTTTTGGATTTCATCTGGATCTTTTATCTCTTCTTGTAATAGTTTTACTAATTGATCCGCGTGATCTTCATTTACTGCATAGAATATTGTTTTAGGTATTCTTTCACCCTCTTTTTTAATGTATGAAAGTACTTCCTGTACTATCTTTCTGTTTCTGTCTTCAACTGTAACTTTTCTTTCTAATGAAGCAGTTTGAATGTTTAGCTCATCTTCAAGGAAGGTACTAAATCTGTATGTACCACCTCTGTCTCTTACTTCTACAGCTTCACCTTTTTGAAGTTCGATCTCTTTTGCCATATCGATATCTGTCTGTATCCTTACAGCGTCAAAGTCTACTAAGTATCCTTCGTGTACTGCTTTCTCATATGGGTAGTAGTAGATGTCCTTTTCAGTATGACAATCAAAATATGCGGCTGTATGAGCGGCTGGGGTTGCTGTTAATCCAATTTGATAGCTATCGAAATAGTCGAGTACATACTTCCATTTGTTGTAAATTGATCGATGGCACTCATCTGAAATGATTAGGTCGAAGCTATCGATTGGGAAGTCTGGATTGTATTTAATTTCTGAATCCCCTAATTCTTCCCAGTTCTCATCTTCAATGTCTGTATAACTTACCTTTCTTCCTGTTAGTGTTGCATATAGTCCTTGAATTGTTGATACATAGACAAATGAGTTTACATTCTGTCGATTCTTTAAATTTTTAAGTTGTAATTGCTCTGCTCCTAGATCTTTTGGATCTTCGTCTCCTTTAAACAATCGATCAAAATATACTGGATATACAGTGTTAAATTTCTGCCCTGTTACTGGCTCAAACGTTGAGAATGCGGATATTGCTTGAGATGCTAGTGATCTTCTATCAACAAGAAATAGGATTCTTTTGAAATATCCTGTTCTCATTAAGTGATATATCAATGCTGAAGCCATAAAGGTTTTGCCTGTACCTGTTGCCATTGCAACAAGACCTTTTCTTTTTCCTTCTAGTATTCGTTTAACTGCGTATTCGACAGCTTCTTTTTGGTATTTCCTTAATCCCTTTTGTCCGTACTTCTCAATAACTTGTTCTGTTTCAAGTTCTCTTAGTGCCTCGTTTTTGGAGTCTGAGAGCAATTCGTTTAATGCTTCTGGTGTATGAAATCCTTTTACTCGTCTTGGTATTGAATTATTGATATGTAACTCTTGGAATGTTATTTCATTTCCGTCTGTACTGTATATGAATGGTACTTTGTATTCTCCGTAGAGCTTTGGAATGTCGATATCTTGGGCGTATCTCTTAGCTTGTGCAATGACTCCTTCTGTTGAGGTGTTATCCTTCTTGGCTTCTACAATCGCTATTGCTTTGCCATTAAAAGTTAATAGGTAGTCTGCTGGTCCTGAGACTGTTTCAAATTCTACGATAGCTTCTTTACTGCTATTAGTGAGGTCTTCTTTTGTTGAAGTGACTATCCATCCAGCGTCTTTTAGAAGTTTATCAATACTATCTTTTCTAGTATTCTTTTCACTTTTGTAAGTCTTCTTAAATCTGAATGGTAGTTCCATAATGTCTTATTATATCGCAGATTATTGTGTCTGAATAGCCATTTCTGATAGCTTTTGCTCTATTCTGTTCCAGTCTAAAATTAAATCTAAACTCTGATTCCACCAGTCTGAGAAAGGTAATTCCGACTCAGTTTTTCGGATCTCGCTATACTGACCAACTCTAAGAGTATCTGTAGATGGGATATTATATGTACCAGATTCAGTGATTAACCATCTATCGTGTAATTGATTCTTCAAGTCTGAGTTGGTTATTACTCTCATTTCAGCAGAAATTCCTTTGTATTGAAGCTCTTCTCTTAAAGTCTTAAATTTCTCACGAATTTTGTGATCGACTTTGTTCACTGAAGTCAGTATCTTTACGGACGTAAGTTGAGTGCTGTTGTTCTCAGAGGCTATTTCTGATAGTAGATCTAGTCCTACAACTGAGAAATATTTATCTACCCATTTAATTTCCCCATATTGTGATTTAATTATATCCTTAAGATGTTTTGTATTGGCATATGGGCTTTGAGGCGTAATGAGTATCGTATCTTTTTCTGATTCTCCAAAGATTGACTTAAGCTCAGATAAGATTGTCCTTTTTCTTTCTTGAACGAATTCGTTAAAGTCGCTCTCGTTGAAATTATCTCTAAGGAGAATTTCTACAGCTTTTCGAGATATTAAATGTGATTCCATTAAATCGTAGAATTGCTGATCATTTCCAATATTCTTCCTTATTTCTAAAAGATAATCATTTGGTAATCTGTCACTTATCTTTTTATTTGTCTCATCTGAGATTGGTGCTTTGTTAAGAATAGAGTTTATATCCTTTACATTGTTCTTTTTGCCCCAAGATGCAGGCACTATGTGGTGATCTTCTAATATTGAATATTCTGGGAGATTATTGCTATAGAAGTCTCTTGCTTCGTTTATTGCAAATAAACTGAATATTGCGTTATATATCGCAGAACTTTGTCGATTTTCTCTAAGTAGATCTAAGTTTTCAATTGTATTTGCTGCTTTTTGTACTGCTACAGGTGCTTGAGTATCATCGTTAATCCACCTTTTTAAATCAAGATAATCTTTTGTCATTGTTGACTCAACACTACTAGAATAGCTATTTGAAAGTACTGAAGCCCAGTACCATTGTGTAATTTTTTTATCAAAACCCTGCTGTAAGACTGAATCAAGATTTTCCTTCTCTTTAAGTAATACTCCAAGTATAGGAATCATCGTTGGATACGGTATGAACTTTGGTTGTAATGATCCAAAGTCACGAGGATTTTCAATCTTTCTTAATGCTTTCTGTGTATATTGAATTGCTTCCTCCCAATATTGTTTAAACTCTTCTGGGCTGTTCATTATCACCCTCTTTTCCTTTGTGCCATCTTCCTTTCTTATTGTTCTTTGTGTATTCGGTACTAAATAGTAAAGATATCTTGGTGAACAGTATGCCTGAAGCCTAATGGACATATACTGGAGTAAATAAATATTCATCTTCTCTAATTCTTTATGGTTATAGATTTCAGAAGCATTTCTCCAGTCTCTTTTAAGCTCGATATCGTGGGGTTTCAATAAAGCGTTGAGTAGGTCGAAGATTGTAAGCTTTAATCCTGAAGAGTTTATTTTTGTGAAGATATCACATACTTTCGCAACGTCTATATCTTTTGATAGCTCAATATAGCTTATATCATAACTATTTAGTAAAGATTGGAAAAACTTCTCAAGCTTCTGAACCTTTTCTTCTTTTTCTGCTTCATCCACGCCCTGTTTTTCTAACCATTTACCATACTGAACGACCCATTTATACCATTCAAATCCTTTACCCAGTAGATATAATGGGAATAACCCATTCTCAAATTGTTGCTCTAATGGACCTACAAACTCTTCAGCGGTTCTTCCTTTTGAGCTGTTGTCGTTCCAGTACTCGATTGATTCGTCCCAATCGTCTTCTAAAATACTTCGTATTTTTACAAAGTAATAGAATTTCGTTTTCCTTCTTGGAAGTGGTTGCTTCGGAGGAAAAAATGCATAATGTAGGGCACTTATTCTTTGTTGCCCATCTAGTAGAATGTGTTGAGCTGATTGTCTTAATTTCTCTTTGTACTTAGAATCATTTTCCTCTTCTTTAGTTAAGAAACCATAAATAGGTTCGCAATTAAGTTTGTCGAAATTCTCTGGTGTAGATCTCCAGAGTAGTAGAGTACCTATGTAGTAATCAGCAAATATTGATTGTAGTAATGCTTGTATATCCCAAGGTCCCCATTCAAATTCTCTTTGGAAGTCTGGAATTACATAGAATCCAGAATCAATTGCAGTTAAAATCTTACTAAGATTGTCTTTTGACGGAGTCTCTAGGTCTCGCATTGTAATTCCTCGCTAAAATTACTTTTATAAGGATATCAGAAAAGGCTATATTTGAACAGAAATACAACTGAGCTCGCATAGCACTAGCAGTCTTGTCTGTGGTTTGCTAAAATAGTTAATAACTTTTCAATTTAGATTTATGTCTAAAACACAATCACATATAAGAGCCCAGTCTAAGGCTGCAGGTAAAGAGGGAAAGCAGGAAGTCTCCTTATCTCGAAATAGACGATTAGATGCGGTTACAAAGTCTGGATCTCGAGCAACAGAGATTGAAAGAAGTGGAAATCCAAAACTTCTTGAGAAAGCGGCTCAGAGATTAGGAGATAGACGCTCAAGTCAGAAAGTCTTGCAAGTTCCTCAGTCGGATATGGGATTAGCAGCTGCAGCGATGCGTAAAAAAGAAGTTCACGGAACAGTAAAAAATATGTCAGGCTCAAAGAGAAGGTCTGTATAAAGTTGGAGTCCTCTCTTCCTTCTAAGTACTACAGCTTGTAATCTAGCTTTACATAAGGCTTAGTCCTACTTTCAGCTATTATCAAATTCATCTCTTCCTGAACCTTTTTAACTTGCTGGAATAGCGGTATAAGTACTTCTTCAACAAATTGGAGAACTTTGAAATCTTCCACCCCATTCTTGAGATTTATTCAATTCAAGGTGTTGTCTTTTCCAATAACAGGTATATTTATTAAATAATTTAATAATAATCATTTAATTCCAAAAGTCTAATAAATTATTAATTGCATCTATAAATAGCTTTGGTGCTTTTACACCAAGTATAAGTTTCCCATTCTCATTAAGCAGAAATCCTATTTCAATTTCTATCAATTTTTCTTCCTTACTACCATAAAGAACAACTGTTCTTACAATATTAAATGAAGGATAATATTTCAAAATGTAGTTTCGCTCTATGAAATCATATGTTTTTAGTGTCTCTATACCTAGGAAACGATTTTCATATTTTTTACCTTCAATATTAATTGCTTGCTTTCTATCAAAATCAATAAGTATTAAATCTGGAATACTCAATCTTTGCTCTTTATCGCCTGCTTTATACTTTTCTCTATTCATATATTTCTCAATAGCAATATGCTCTCCCTTTTTAGTTATAAAGTACCCCCTTTCACAACCAGCATGATTCTCATAAATTGAGTAACCAGTCGTAAAATTTTCAACTACAATATGTATAAATATCGTCCCTAATTTTTCGCCTTTTGTCTCATAATCCCAATAAATGGTATTTCCTTCTGCCTTAGGCACTGTTAAACCTTGTAATGAAATTTTAAGTTTATTTGCAAGTTGAATAAATTTGTTAGTATTTCCGACTTGAGATTGTGAAGTTAGTCCGTGTTTTGTAATTACAATGTCTTTTTCCCAACCTAGTTTTCTTAGGACTGCAGAAATCACGGTTAAGGCACCTATATTTGGGTCATGAGAAAGTCTCTCATTTTTAGCTAATCTTCCAGATATTTCTATCCTATCTTCATATTTAGTTATCATAATTGGTGTATTACCTTTAGGAGCACTTTTCATCCTTGATTTAAATTTGATTAGTTCATCAATTGTCTTAAATGGCTTGAAGACATTATCATCAAGTTTTTTACCCATAATATCTATACCTAGAGTTAGTAACATTCTTGTTCCAAATATATTTGTATCTGTAGGCTTAGATTTCTGTTCAACTTGAAAATTATAAAGCATTATCTTTTTAACTTGTGGATAGTAGCTATCAATAAAAACAAATTTAGAGCATCTTTGATAAACACTAGTGTTCCTACTTTCACCATCATCTGTTTTTGTTTCCTCTATAGCATATAATGGAATATCTGTTTGAGTGGGTTCTTCATTTTGATAAAAGATTAGATAATCTGTAAAACTTGATTTGCCTGAAATCGTTTTAATATACACTTTATCGACATTGTTGCATCTAAATCCTGTTACTTCATAAGTAAATGTGAATTCATCATTCTTGAGTATTGGAAGTATTCTTAGTGTATCAATGAAAACAACGAATTTATTATCTATTGCGAATCTTTCAAGAATTGTTCTTATAACCTCTTTTTTTGGTCTTTCTTCAGTAAGTAACCACAAAATTTTTTTCATCCCCTTAAATTATGTTAATTTATCTAAAATATAAAGTTGTTCCTGAATATGTTTTTTATATTTACTATCACCATTATTATTACTTTTAAAACGTAGATAATGAAATTCTTCCAATTCAACTTTTCCATATTTATGCATCATATTAAGAATTTTTTCATTTGGCATAATTCCTTCAGAATTGTAACTTAAGAGCAAATAATTACATCTTGCATTGGAAACTATTTTTTCTAATTCCCTTATCCCCGTTTTTGCATTACAAAAGGCTGATTTTTGGTCTGTATAATCTCTTAACCCTGATACACCTTTTATAACAGGACTATCATACTTTGCTATCGTTTCAAGTAAGTGATAGTTTGGTGCATATTGTCTTTGATTATATGGAGGATCTAAATAAAAAATATCTGCTTGTATCTCTTCTGCTAGTTCCACAGAGTTTCGATTATATGCTTGATTATCTTCTTTGTTAATTATGATTGGTATTTCTCTTAATATAATAGACTTAATTGCTCTTGGATCCCATTGTTTTTGAAACGCAGCATAAACACCTGTGATATTTGCATAAAAAGGAACAGTCTCAATAAGGCATGCTATTAAAATATAGTATTCTTCTTGAGTTATTAATTTCTTAATATACCATTCTTCAATCTGTTGCCTTATCGCATCTATTTTTTTACCATTCTCACCAATAAAATATTGTCTAGGTTGATTAAGGTTCTTCGTTCCTTCTGGTGTATAGTTTTTGTAAATAAAACCCTCTACTCCTGGAATTTTATTTAAATAATCTATCACTTCAGACAATGGTGTAGATAAGAGCCTTTCACTTTTATAATTAAGATTTTTAAGTAGTTTATTAAATTGTGGCTCTGTATTGTTAACTATATACGCTTGTTGTAATACATAAGAAAAATATAGTAAATCAGAAGTAATCACTTTATATCCTTTTTTCTTAAAGAATTGAGCTACACTTGTTGTTCCAGTAAACACATCAAAAAAACTCTTACCTGAAATTTTTTTTTCATTCATTATTTGGTATATCTTTTCGACCAAGTTTTCTTTATTTCCTATAAATCTCATATGTTTTCGTAATTAGTAATTAGAATTTCTTTACTACCATTTTTGCTTCTATCTTTTGTGTGATAATTTGAGTTTGAATAATTGGAGTATAAACTATTGACCTTATATAAACTATTTTTATTTACCCAATTCTGTAGAATAATATTAGATTTTCCTTTATGTTCAATCACATTTGAAAGTGCGAACTTAACACCTTTGGCATTAAGCTCATCAAGAATTTCAAGTAATTTCTTCTCCTCTTTCATAGACCAGCCAGTAAAACCTCTTTTTCCATCATTGTAGCTGCCTGTTGTAATTAGATATGGTGGATCACAATATACAAAATCGTTTTTAGATAAATTATCAATTGGAAATTTATCAAAGTTATAATTAGTAAATATTGTTTCAATGTTTTGTATTTTATGAATAAATCTTTCCAAATTTTTCTTCATTGATGGATTAAAAGTACTTCTTTCTTTCCCAAAGGGATTATTAAATTCATGACTATTATTAAATCTTATTTGATGATTAAAGGAATACGCTATTAAGACAAATAAATCTAGCGAGTTTCTGTTTGTATTATAATAAGCTCTTAACTGATTGTATCCTTCACTATTCGTTAATGAAAGTTGATATTCATTCACTCTTTTTTGTATATGCTTAAGAATATCTTTAATATCTGTATTTTGGAATTCCTTATACATATCAATTAAATATGTAAGATTATCGTTAAAGAAATACCTCTTTGCTCTAACATTTATACCAACATTACAACCACCAGCAAATAAATCTACAAATGTGTCGATATTTTTAGGAAAGTATGGAATGATTTGTTTTAAAAGTTTATATTTACCTCCAATGTAATTTAGAGGTGATTTAATAAACCCTTCTTCTATTTTATTATCATTGAACATTTGAGTTGTTATTGATTTTGTTTGTTTCATTTCTATTTTTTCTTAATAAAATCTTCTAAGTCAGATTTTTTAATTCGATGCTGTTTCCTGGCTTTGTATGAAATAAGCTACTTTTAGCATTGATGCAACTTCTTTTATTGTGTAATAAATCTCTTCATTATTATTTATCATATTAGAGTAATTTATATATCCTTGCAACGCATTAGGTAATACCACATAGAATGAGATTAAAATTTAAAATTAAATTTTAGTTTGGATTACTTCTGGGAAAAAAGTCTATACCTCTTTAAACAAAAAAATATATAAATATAATGAGTTAAAAAGTATTTAAGTTTAGGTTTAATACTGATACAATCCTTTAAATAAAGAATAGTTCGTTAGTTTCAAAATTTATAATAACCAATTTTAACCAATCCCAGTATTATCTCTTCTATTCCTTATTACTATTCTCATTTATTCTATTAGATATATATGAATTAAATACATTTTCATCTGTTAATACATCTCTATGAATATTCTCATTATTTAAAAGAGATTCTAAATCTTTAGCATCTGGAAAGAAAGAAAAATAGAACATATTTAATTTAACAATCTTACTACTAGAAAGATACATCCAAGGTAATACCTGAGACTCAATCTTAAGTATATAACTCTTTTCATTCTGTTCATCTATAACCTCTTGTATACTCCCAGATATTAATCCACATTTAATTCTTTTTTCCCATTCAGCTCTTAAAACAGAACTGTAAGTAGAAACTACATGAGATTCAGGAATCTTTTCTACTAAAGCAGGAATTCTTGGTACTCTTGCTAATTTACATCCAGCTACACGATGAGAACCATCCATTACAAAAAACAAATCTCCTTCTGGAGTAGATAACTGCTTTAATTTAATACCAAATCTAGGATCTTTAATATGAAATACATTATCTACTGATTCTGTAGTTGGATTAATCAATTGTTTAGCAATATTTACTACTCTACCTTTACGACTTCCATACTCTGTAGACCAGTCTATAAATGCAGGAGATATGCTACCAACTATATTATTAGTATCAACCATATTCATACCTAAAGATTGTCCTTGAGGATATAATAGTTCAGTAAATTCTTCATGAGAAATATATGGAAGTTCTTTTAAATCTTTTTGCATATCTTCTAATTGAGAGATATCCAATCCCTTTATATCTTCAGGTATACTTTCATTAATTTCAGATACAATTTCTTCTAACTTGTTTTCTAATGATTCATTATTTTTATTATCAACAGAGTCCTGTGATAGTTCTATCATAATATTAGAATAATATAATTTGTGAAGTAAGTATATAAATATATATACTCTACTAATAAAGATATCACTATAATATTCCAATTACCCGTTAGTTAACAAAATTTCACTGTATTAAATCATTTTTTAATATTTAATTCCTCTTTATCTGAATCATAAACATCTTTATTCTTTGAATAAAATGACTTATTGCAATCATTCCCATTACCAATGATAGTTCAACATGCCAGTATAGAAAATCAAAGCTAATATTCCATAAACTGCTGTTTGTATACCTAACAATCATAAATATACCAAAACCAAATGATGGAATTAGTAATAGTAATATCAATAATGTATTCCAAAAACCGTTAAACTTTTTTAACAAACTAATATCTCTCTTCTTTTTAACAAAGAAATATGGAATCCAATATAAACAAACTGTAAGAAGAATAGGGGATACAATATTATACTCATTAGTATTATTAGAGCTACTTTCATTACCACCCTCTTTTATATCCTCTGTACTCTGAACAGCAGATGGTAATTCTGTACTTGAGGTATCACTACTATTACTACTACTCAAAACACCAATTCTAAAAGTTTCTAATAATGAATAACTACTCCTCTTGTGATCTCTGCCTGTATTATCCTTTGTTTTAAAAGCCTGTGTCATATCACCACCACACCAGCTTCTAATATCCATATATCTATCATGTATTTTTACATATTTAGTAATATCATATACAGATTCCTCAAATACAACCCAGCAGTCATTCTCACTATTATGTTTTTGGATATCTTCTATTGTATATGTAGTATCTGCATATGAATTAACAAAAGAAGATAAAAGAAGTAGAAAAGATATAAAAATAGAAACCATTTTTATTGTTATCTTAAATAATATAATATCAATATTCTCATAAGACAGAAGAAAAATCCAATTCTATTTTTTTTATACTTTAATTAATTCAGATAAAAAATAATGATATAATCAACGATGTTTTACAAAGCAGATACACTATTGATTAATCCGGTCACAAGACCAGATTACAAGAAAATTGAAGGATACCCAGAAGTCGTTATACTAGGACATAGTACAAGATGGCCTGAGATATTATCATCAATATCAATTAATAATCCAAACCTTACTGTATTAAACCATTCTCTTACAAGATATGGAGAAACTGTTCTTTTTCTCAGTTATGGAAGACCAATACTATACATATTTACAAGTGAAGGATCTCTTAACCTCCATACAAACATTGTAAAAGCTGCATTTAATGGAGCAAAATATATAATAAATATTGGATGTTCAGGAAGTATAAATGAAAATTTAAATATAGGAGATATTGTAATATGCAATTCTGCAGTAAGAGATTCAGGCTTTGGAAATTTATTAGCAACCCCTGATCAAATAGCAGTATGTTCTCCATTTTTAAATACACTTCTATTAAATAGTGCATCAAATATAATCAACAAAACAGAGAATTTTCCAAAGAGTATATTAGGAAATGTATGGTGTGTTAATACCCTTTATTATACTAAAGAGAATGTATTAGAAGCAAAAGCAAAAGGATGCGATATAGTTGAAATGGAAATGGAGACAGGAGCTATTACTACTGGTTGGTTAAATGAAAATTTCTTTAATGATAATCCAATTCATTATTCTCAAATATCATATATATCTGACAAGTTACCAATAAATGGAGAGGAGTGGACAGATGTTTTTACAGAAGAGAAATCAAGTACAATGTTAGGTGGAAAAAGAGATTCTCTATCCATTGTATTAGAAGTATTTAAGGATTTTAAATAATCCTCTTATTAATTCCAAAAAAAAGAGATACATTAATAATTTCACTTTCTCTTTACATTTCAAAGATGTTCTAATTGACTTCATAAAATAATATGTGTATCCTAATATTAAATAAGTAATAATCTAAAATAATCTATTATTAAATTAATAAATGAAAAATAAGGTAAACACTACTTTTAAGAGAGTATTAGAAATAACATTGCTCTCTTTACTAGTTTTAATTATTGGATTATTTATTTACGATTATTTTAGAATAAAGCCAAATAATGTTCAGTTTACAAATATCACCTCTAACTCTGTTACAGTAAGCTGGGATACAAAAGCAAAAACAAGTGCTACTGCAATATATAAAAAGGGTAATAGTAAATTTCCATTTTCAATTTTATCATTTAGAAAACAAGAGTTTTTTGATACAAGAGATATAACAGAAGCTGAGTTAGAAGCTACACAAAAGTCTATACAGAATCTAGATGAACTGGAAGTAACTATGAATGATATAGTTACAGATGTATCTGTAACTAACAGAGGTAAATACTATACACATCATATAGAAATTACAGGGTTAGATCCAGAGACAGAGTACTCATTTATGGTAGGAGATTCAATACTTTTTAGAAAAGTAAAGGATGTGAACAATGAGACTATAGCTAAGACATATGCTGTACCAGAGTCAATATTATCACCTTTTCCTGCTTATGGAGCTGTAAGGGATGCAAACAATATTGAAGGTCTTCCAGTAGAGGAGCTACTGATTGTTAATGACGGAATTGTATATTTGAATTTTATAGATAAAGAAAGTGGAGAGTTTAGCAATCTCTTTTCTAGCCCACTTAATGAAGTTGGTAATTGGTATATAGATGTTTCAAGAGCAATTGATAAAGATGGTAATATCTTTACAGAGAAATATCTAAATGTTGATGAAAAATTGTATGCTGAATTACTTGTTAATCTAGGTCCATCTGGACAATATGCCAGAGAAGAAAATGCAGATATAATATCTCCAACTGAACCATTTGTTATAAATATCCCTGGTAATGAAGATATTACTGAAGAAACATCTTTTAATAATAAATATCTTGATATTTTAGTAAACAAAGCATTTGCAAGACCAACTGAATGTGATGATGATTTTAATGAGTGTGGGAATGGTTATACATGTGATAATGGAGAATGTATCAAAACCCCAACTTCAACTCCTCCTAAAACTACAACACCTACCCCAACTCCTACACCTACAACTCCCTCTGTAACCGTTTGTCCAGATGACAGGCCATACCCTCTGTCTGGTAAGTGTGTTGAATGTAAAAGTCCAAAAGTTGGTTGTAGTGATGATGAAATTTGTAAAGGAGGATATTGTAATGAACTTGCTAAACCAGTTGAGCCTGCTTGCCCCAAAAACAAGCCAATTCGTTATAATGGAACTTGTGTAGAATGTGTCTCTAATAATACAAAGATTTGTACAAAAGCAAAAAGTCCAACCTGTAGAGACCATTCATGTTTTTATCCTAACCTAGAATCAAATGAGAGTGCAACAACGGGGAAGGGAGAATGTGTATTTACAAAATATTGTGAATATTCTTTCCGTGCTAGTGACGGAAAGATTTTAGGAGCATGTACTACAGCAAATACTCCAAAACTCAAAACCAATTTTGAAGATGTGGTTATTAAAAGAGGATGCTTAGAAGCTGGAGATAAAGCAATTCAGGAAAAGCTTTGTCCAAAGAATGCAAGTGTTAAAAAAGACGGTTCAAATTGTTTAGAATGTGTCTTAAGAACATCCGCAGGTGGAACATATTACGCAGCATGGCCAGTTAATAATACAGATTATAAAATTGTAGATAATGT
>Ga0255342_1002862_pt1 | contig 20427 bp, 12 predicted proteins | sample wastewater_treat_3_FD_192416 | JGI IMG/M metagenome (GOLD analysis project Ga0255342, IMG submission 192416) | Wastewater microbial communities from Lulu Island WWTP, Vancouver, Canada - plant14 | ecosystem: Engineered > WWTP > Wastewater > Unclassified | place: Canada: Vancouver, British...
CGACCGACCGGTCGTCGCGCGGCTGGCCGGAGAGCTCGGCTGGCCCGATGCCGCGAGCTGGATCGAGGAGCATCCGAAGGAATACGCCGAGGGCGTCTTCCGCGGGTTCATCGTCGACCCGCAGGGAGGGAAACCCTGATGTGCGGACTCGCGGGCGTCATCTTCGGAAAAAAGCGGCGGCGCGTCGAGGAGCGGGAGCACCTCGCCTGGCTCTTCACCCGCCTACTGCTGCTGAGCGAGGAGCGTGGTCCCCATGCCACTGGCGCGGCCTGGCTCGATGCCGACGGCGGCCACCGGCTCTTCAAGCGCCCGGTTACGGCCGAGCGGTTCGTCACGGACAAGGCCTTCGCCGAACTCCTTGCCTCCATGGACAAACGCGCCGCGCTCCTGCTCGGGCACACCCGTTGGCGCACCCGTGGGGACGAACAGGTCAACAGCAACAACCATCCGATTCGCGCGGGCGAGGTGATCGGCACCCACAACGGCACCATCTACAACGCCGATTACCTCTTCCGCCGCTGGAAGATGCGGCGCTTCGCCGAGGTGGACAGCGAGATTCTGTTCCGCCTGGCCGCGAACGCCGCACGGGACGGTGCCATGGACATCGAACGGTTCAAAACCCGGCTCCGGCGCTGCCGCGGGCAGATCACCGCCGTCATCGCCTGCCGGACCGACCCGGGCACCGTCTTTGTGCTCAAGGGGAACAGGCCGTTGGAACTGCGGTGGCATCCCCGCCGCAAGGCCGTCCTCTACGCTTCGGACCCCGCGTATCTGGACGCCGTGCTGGCGGAGGAAAAAGGCTGGAGGGAGCTTCCGGTCCCGCCCATGAGCCTGGTGGTGTTCCGGCGCGAGGACTTGGCCGGGTACTCGGTGGAGCCCTTCGAGTTTGTCGCGCAGGAGAGAAGGCGGGCGAAACCATGACAGACACCCCAATGAACCCCATGAACCAGGCAATGAACCCAACAGAACCCTTAAAGCCGAACACAAACGGGATGCTGAGACTCTTCGTCTACGGGACCCTGAAGCGTGGTTTCTGGAACCACGACCGCTTCTGCCGGGGCGTCCTGACGGTGGAGGACGCCGTCGTCCGCGGCCGCCTCTTCGAGACACACTCCGGCATCCCGGTCCTGGAGGTTCCGGATGAGGACATCCTTGCCGTCGGGACCACCAACCCGCTCGCCGACGTGGCCACACAAGCGCATGTGACTGCCCGCATGTCCAATCCCGAGCCAACCCCCGACCGGCTCCCGAAGAAGGGCACAGGCGCGCCCTGGGGCCCCGTGTACGGGGAGCTTCTGACCTTCGACGATCCCGAAAACCGCCTTCCGGCCATCGACCGGCTGGAGGGGTTCCACCCCGGAGGTCCCTGCCTCTACCGCCGCGTTCTGGTTCCTGTCCGGGCAAACGCAACCGGGCTCCCGGTCTGGCTCTATGTGGGTGAAAATTCAATCTCGGGCAGGCTTACCCCTCTCGGCGGCTCCCGCTGGCCCCGGAAGCCTTGACTCGGTTACACTCGGTCAAATACCAAAAATAACCGGACAAACTGCTTGACATTGGACATCCGTCTGATATATTGTAACCCTGTTTGTCCTGGTTTATTGGGACGTAAAACGCCGGAGGCTGGAACGTGGGACACCGATCAACCAAGAGAAAGAGGCCGCTGCGAGGCAACCAATGAGGCCAAACGTGAGTGGAGTCGAATGATGGAAGACCGATGGCTCTCCGTAGATGAGATTGCTGACCATCTCGGCATTAAGCGGGATACGGTCTACAAGTGGATTAGTGAACGGCAGATGCCGGGCCACAAGATCGGTCGGCTCTGGAAGTTCGACAGGAAAGAAGTGGACGCGTGGGTGAAGTCCGGCGCAGCCGGCGATGTTAAGGATGATTCAGAGACCGATGAAAAGTGAGTCCTCAAACGGCAGTCTGAAGAAGTACGGGTTCAGCCAGGAGCGCGGCAGCGCCCACATGGCTCGGACCATGATGCTTCTTGAACTGCGCCACCTCCTGGACGCGGTCCCGGCGTCTTCCATGTCCGGAGCCGAATACGTTCAGGCCATTGAAGAGGACAACTGCCTTGGGAAGCGTTCCCACAAAACCAGGATTCTCACTCGGAGACATCTTGCGGACCTCTACGCGCTCAGTCCCGACACGACACTGTTTCGGGCCCTCCGGTACTTCTGGCAGCGCGATCCTGAAGGGCGTCCGCTTATCGCCGCGCTCTGCGCCTGCGCACGGGACCCCCTCCTCAGAGCCACGGCCCCCTTTGTCTTGAAATTGTCGGAGGGCCAGGTCTTCTCGCGCGAGGCGTTGGAGGAATATCTGGAGAAGAAGTATCCGGGCCGGTTCAGCAAGGCAACGCTGATTTCCACCGCCCAAAACCTCGCCTCCTCCTGGACTCAGACCGGCCACCTTTCCGGCCGCGTGAAAAAGTCGAGGTCGAAGGCCAAGCCCACGCCGGGATCGACAGCCTATGCACTGTTCGTTGGATACCTGAGCGGTGAACGTGGCGAGTCGCTTTTCAAGACTGATTACGCCAAGTTGCTCGACTGCTCGTTCGAGAATGCCGTAGAGCTTGCGGAAACCGCTTCACGCAAGGGGTGGATCGTTTTCAAGCGGGTAAGCAATGTGATCGAGGTCCTGTTCCCGTCGTTACTGACGCAGCAGGAAATGGAGTGGATACGTGAACAGAGTTAGACGACTCCTCGCATCCTACGCGAAGTTTATCGGCGTTCCCTGGCGTGATAACGCCGCCCCAGCACAGCGAGTGATCTTCTGCGTCTACAACGAGAGCGAGGAACTGCGGCTTCGGGCGAAGATCGACGAGTTCGAGATCGCCACGCGCGAATCGGGCCACGATTGGTACGTGTTCGACCTGACGGACACCTTCGCGGAGTGGCTGTCAGGTCAACGCTATGCAGAGAGCTACTACCGAAAGCCCGATCTCCTCGCCACGCTGCTACCGCAGTACCTGGACTTCATCGCGGACCGTTTCGGCCAGTTCCTGCAGACGGTGGGCGCGGATGATGGAAGCGTGGTCGCCCTGAAAGGCGTCGGTTCTCTCTTCGGCCTGCTCAAGGTCAAGGCTGTCGTGGACAAGCTCGCGCCGATGGTCAAGGGACGGTTGGTGGTCTTCTTTCCGGGAACCTTCGAGAACAACAATTACCGACTGCTGGATGGCTACGACGGATGGAATTACCTGGCAGTTCCGATCACTGCGGACATGGAGGCCTGATACAGGAGCGCATGATGAACAACAGACAAATCTATACCAAGGACCCTTCGACGAGGAAACTCGTCAACGAAGGTGTGGCTAACGTTAACGACGAACGCACCGATCAGGCACTTGCGGTCCTCCGGTACGAGCTGGAGACCTTTGTCTGCGATGGCCAGTACGAGAAAGGCCTCGCGCACATCATCGAGACCTATCTGAAGAACATCAACCAGGCTCAGCAGCCTGCCGTCTGGGTGAGCGGATTCTATGGCTCGGGCAAGTCTCACCTGGTCAAGATGCTGCGTGCGTTGTGGTCGGACACGGAGTTCCCCGACGGCGCTACCGCGCGCGGCATCGCCAACCTGCCGCAAGGCATTCAGGATCTGCTGAAAGAGCTTACCACCGCGGGCAAGCGCCACGGAGGTCTTCACGCCGCATCCGGCACCCTGGGGGCAAGCGCCAGCGGCAGTGTGCGCCTGGCCTTGTTGCGGATCATCTTCAAGTCGGTCGGGCTCCCCGAGCAGTACCCCGTGGCCCGCTTCGTTATGTGGCTTCGCAATGAGGACATCTACGACAAGGTCTGCAAAGAGGTCGAGAAGAACGGGTACGACTGGCGCGAGGAACTGGACAATTTCTACGTGGCCGAAGGTCTGCACGCGGCCCTCGTCAAGGCAAAGCCTAATCTGTTTTCGTCACCCGCTACCTGCGTGGAGACGCTCAACAATCTCTACCCGTTCGTTCAGGACATCAGCAGCGACGACATACTGAAGGCGATTCGCCAGGCGTTGACCCGGGACGGGAAATTCCCGCTCACCCTGATCGTGCTCGACGAAGTTCAGCAGTACATTGGCGAAGACAGCCAGCGGTCTCTCGAAGTCCAGGAGGTAGTCGAATCCTGCTGCAAGAACATCGCCGGCAAATTGCTCTTCATCGGCACGGGTCAGACAGCAGTCACGGGCACCGCGAACCTCAAGAAGCTGGAAGGCCGCTTCACGATCCGCGTCGAACTCTCGGACGCCGATGTGGATGCCGTCATCCGGCAGGTGATTCTCGCCAAGAAGCCGGACGCCATCGGCGAGATCGAGAAGATCATGCAGACGAACCTTGGCGAAGTTTCCAGGCATTTGGCCAGCACAAGCATTGGGCATCGCCAGGACGACATGCCTAATTTCGCCCAGGACTATCCCATCCTGCCGGTCCGACGGCGGTTCTGGGAATACACGCTGCGCGTCCTCGATCAGACGGGCACCGACAGTCAGCTGCGCAACCAGCTCAGCATGGTTCACAAGGTCATTCAGACCAACCTCGACGCCTCTCTGGGATGTGTTATTCCGGCGGACCTCTTATACTTCGAATCGGCCGACAAGCTGCTCCAGGGGCGTATCCTACCGCGGAAGGTCCACGAGAAGACAATGAAGTGGATCAAAGGAACGCCCGACCAGCAGCTTGTGGCGCGCGCCTGCGGCCTGGTCTTCCTGATTAACAAACTCGCCGCCAGCAATGACGAGGTCGGTATTCATGCGACTCTCGACACCGTTGCGGACCTTATGGTTGATGATCTTGCAGCGGGAAGCAGTTCGCTTCGAAACAAGCTCCCTGGTCTTCTGGATAACTGCGAACTTCTCATGAAGGTCGGCGATGAATACCGCATCCAGACTGAGGAAAGCGCGGCCTGGAACGACGAGTTCTTGAGCCAGCGCAGCCAGCTCGCCAACGAGGCGCATCGGGTGGAGGCCGAACGCGATGATCGTATCCGCCGGACTTTCGCCGAACTGGTGAAGAAGCTGTCGCTGACCCAAGGCAGCGCCAAGGTCAACCGCGATCTCTCTCCCATATTCGACGCCCAACTGCCCCAGGATGCCTCCAAGCGTGTCTGCGTCTGGGTCCGGGACGGCTGGGCCATCGATGAGAACTCCGTGCGCGTAGACGCTCGTCAGGCAGGAAACCAGTCCCCGACCATCTTCGTTTTCATTCCCAAGCGTTCGGCGGATGATCTGCGGCACCACCTGATCGACTACAAGGCCGCGACTGCAACGTTGGAGAAGCGGGGCGTTCCGAACAGCCCCGAAGGCACCGAGGCACGGGCCGCAATGGAGACGACACGGCAGACCGCCGAAGCCAAGATCCGGGAACTCCTGGATGAATCGTTTTCCGGCGCGCACGCGTTCCAGGGCGGCGGGAACGAAATCCTCGGAAACTCCCTGCAGGAAATGATCCTGGAGGCAGCCGAGAATGCCCTCCAGCGACTCTACCCACAGTTCGGGCTGGCCGACCATGCCGGTTGGGAGAAGGTCTACGCCAAGGCGAAGCAAGGTGCCCCCGATGCCCTCAAAGCGGTCGGGGACGACGGCGAACCCGCCAAGAATCCGGTCTGCAAGGCGATTCTGGCCTTCATCGCTGGCGGAAAGAAGGGTGCGGACATCAGGGAAAACTTCGAGGCGTCGCCCTACGGCTGGTCGCGTGATGCCGTGGACGGCGGACTGCAGGTCCTCCTAATCGCTGGTCTCATCCGGGCACAAGACGACCGAGGCCGTGCGGTCGATCCCAAAGACCTCGAACGTAAAGCCATTGGCAAGGCCACATTCAAGGTCGAATCGGCCACGGTTTCCACGAGCCAGCGCATCCAGATTCGCAAAGTCCTCCAGCGCCTCGGCGTTCAGGCCAAACAAGGCGAGGAACTGGCCACCATTCCCGAGTTCCTGCGGCTCGCGGGCGATCTGGCGGACAAGGCCGGTGGCGAAGCGCCTAAGCCCGAACGGCCTGACGTGGCGTCACTCGAGGAAATCCGTCTCTCCTCGGGCAACGAACAGCTCCTGGCCGTTTACAACCGGCGCGACGAGCTCAAGACATCCATCGAGGCCTGGGAAGACCAAGCCACGCGCATCGAGAAACGCTGGCCGACCTGGGAGAAGCTACGCGGCCTCCTGAAGTACGCTGGTGACCTGAAGGCAGCCCAGGAAGCGCGGCAACAGGCCGAGGCCATCGAGAAGCAGCGCCTGCTTCTGGCCGAGCCCGATCCGAATCAGCCGCTCCTCAAGTCGCTGGAGGATGCCCTTCGAGCCGAACTGGCCGCACAGCAGAAGCGATACGCGGAGGAACTGAAGGAGAAGACCTCGGCGCTCGAAAAGGACACCTCCTGGCAGCAACTGGCCGAGGACGAGCGCGAGGCCATACGCGGGCAGTCCGGCATTGCGGATGCACCCAAACTCTCCCTCGGCACGTACCAGGAACTGGTCTCCGCGCTCGATCAGCATCCCCTGGTGGTCTGGCGCGACCGTATCGACGCTCTTCCCGGCCGATTCGACCGGGCTCGGGAACTGGCCGCCAAGTCACTGGAACCGGAGACGCAGGCCGTTGACATCCCGCGCCGCACGCTCAAGTCGCCCGAGGATGTGGATGCCTGGGTGAAGGATGTCCAGGAGCAGCTGAAGAAGGCCGTGGCCAAGGGACCGGTGATCATCCGTTGACGCGAACGAGGACGATAGGAATGCAGGCACTCGAAAAGACGCTCAGAAACAAACTCGAACGCACCGTGATGGAGGCGCGGGACGTGGCTGAGGCCGCCTCCCGGGCCGCCGTTGAGCAACTCGGTGTGGGCGAGCCCAAACCCTATGCCCATCTCAGTGCCGATGAGAAAGAACTGCGCCGCAAACTGCGCATCCACGGCCGCCAGCTCGGCGACTTCCGGCACGACAAGAAAGACACGCAGGAGATCGACCGCCTGGTCGAGGAGATCGCCTACGAGCACTGGCACCGCATGCTCTTCGCCCGCTTCCTGGCCGAGAACAACTTGCTGATGTACCCGGACCCGGATGATCCCGTGGCGGTGAGCCTGGAGGAATGCGAGGACCTGGCCGCCGAGGAAGGCGCGAAGAACGGATGGGAACTCGCCTCGCGCTTCGCAGCGCGGATGTTGCCGCAGATATTCCGGCCGGACTCCCCGGTCTTCCAGTTGGAACTGCCGCCGGAACATCAGCAGAACCTGGAACGGCTCCTGGTCGACCTGCCGGAGGACGTGTTTCAGGCATCGGATTCCCTGGGATGGGTCTACCAGTTCTGGCAGGCCAAACGGAAAGACGCTGTCAACGCATCCGAGGTCAAGATCGGAGCGCGGGAGCTCCCCGCCGTTACCCAGCTTTTCACCGAACCCTACATGGTCAGCTTCCTGCTCGACAACTCCCTCGGTGCTTGGTGGGCGGCACGGCGGCTGACTGAGGCGGACCTTAAGACGGCAAAGGACGAGGAAGAACTGCGCACAAAGGCATCGCTTCTCAGCGTACCTTTGGAATACCTGCGCTTTGTGAAGGGTGAGGACGGCAAGTGGACACCGGCTGCAGGGATTTTCGACGGCTGGCCGCAGAATCTGGCAGAACTGAAGACGCTCGATCCCTGCTGCGGGTCGGGGCATTTCCTGGTTGCGGCGTTCCTCATGCTCGTCCCCATGCGCATGGAGCGGGACGGGCTGTCCGCACGCGAGGCGGTGGATCAGGTGCTCTCCGAGAACATCCACGGTCTTGAGATTGACCAGCGGTGCGTGGAACTGGCCGCTTTTGCTCTGGCCCTAGCGGCCTGGAGGTATCCGGACGCGGGCGGATACCGGCAACTGCCGGAGTTGAATGTGGCGTGCACGGGTTTGTCTGTTGGCGGGTCACGTGAGCAATGGATGGAAATCCTGGCAGGCCAATCCATTGTCACCAATTTGCGGTTCTTTTTCGGCCAGCTGTATGAGCTTTTCAGCAAGGGGCCGACCTTGGGCAGCCTGATCAACCCTCACCGCTTTCTGGGCAGCGGGCTCCTGGACGAGCGCGGCATGCAGGCCCTGCTGCAAGTCCTCCGTGCCGCCGTCAAATCGGAATCACCCGCGTCGGAACGTCACGAACTCGGAGTGGTGGCCGCCGGGCTGGCCAAGGCCGCCGATCTCCTGGCGGAGCGCTATACCCTGGTGGCCACCAACGTGCCCTACCTCGGGCGCGGCAAGCAGGACGATATCCTCAAGGAGCACCTGGAGACCCAGTATCCGCTCGGCAAGGCCGACCTCGCCACCGCCTTTGTCCTGCGCTGCCTCGAACTCTGCGCCAAGGGCGGCTCCACGGCGTTGGTCACTCCCCAGAACTGGCTCTTCCTCACTACATACAAGAATCTCCGCGAGACGCTCCTGCTCAATCGCACCTGGAACATGGTGGCCCGGCTGGGACCCGGTGCCTTCGAGACCATATCCGGCCATGTGGTTAACGTGGTCCTTCCGTTGCTCAGCGCCGCTACACCGGGAGATGATCAACTGATGTCTGGGATCGACGTTTCCGCAGCCGGTCGCCCCGAAGATAAAGCTGCGATGTTGCGGGGGGAACAGCCTGCAGAACTTGCGGTCATCAAACAGAAGGCCCAACTGAAGAACCCGGATGCGTCTGTTACCACTTCCATACGAGACAATTCGGGCCATGAACTGCGTGAGTTGGCTAGTTCTTACCAGGGCCTTGTAACGGGGGATATTAACCGGTTCGTCTGCAAGCTTTGGGAAGTGACTGATATCGGAAGGAGATGGGTATACTGCCGTGGGGCCGGGAAAGGGAATGCGGTGTTCGACGGATGCGATGATGTGTTGCTCTGGGAGAATGGCAAGGGACAGCTATCCGTTTATGCTAAAGAGACCAGACAGCAACTTCATGACATGCATGAGAGCGGGAATCTTGCATGGGGTAAGCAAGGGGTTCTGATTTCGCGAGTAGGCGTTCCGCGTGCAAGTCTTCATCTCGGTGATCATTTCCACAATAGCCTGGCAGTGCTGGTTCCGAAGAAGCCTGAGTATCTTTCAACTCTGTGGTCCATATGCTCAGACCGAACATTCGTCGAGAAGGTCAAGGAAATAAGTCCGAATCTCGGTATCACAAATCAAGTTCTGGTCAAGGTACGCTACAAGACCGCAGAGGTTGTCCCCGAGCCGATCCCCGAACCAGAAAGCGACGACCCCACGCAATGGCTATTCCACGGACGTCCTGACGCGTCCACTGCGCCACTGCAGGTCGCCGTCGCCCGCTTGCTCGGTTACCGCTGGCCCGCCGAGACAGATGAGAATATGCGTCTTAGCGACCGGGCGCGCGAACTGGTCAGACGTTGCGACGAGTTACTGCCGCTGGTTGACAAGGATGGCATCGTTTGCCTCCCGCCGGTGCGTGGCGAGGCTTCTGCGTCTGATCGCCTGCTGAACCTCCTGGCAGCCGCCTACGGCAAGGACTGGAGCCCGAGCTATCTCAACCGCCTGCTGAAGGAGGTCGGTTTCGAGGGCAAGACGCTCGATGCCTGGCTGCGCGACGGCTTCTTCGCCCAGCACTGCGAGCTTTTCCAGCAGCGTCCCTTCATCTGGCACATCTGGGACGGCCTGCGCGACGGGTTCGCCGCGCTGGTCAACTACCACCGGCTCAACCGCAAGAACCTGGAAACCCTCATCTACACCTACCTGGGCGACTGGATCAAACGCCAGAAGGACGACATCGTTTCCGGCGTGGACGGGGCGCAGGAGCGCCTAGCCGCCGCTGAGACACTCAAGAAGCGCCTCGAACTGGTCCTGGCGGGCGAAGTCCCCTACGACATCTTCGTGCGCTGGAAGCCCATTGAGAAGCAGCCCATCGGCTGGGAGCCGGACCTCAACGACGGCGTCCGCCTGAACATCAGGCCCTTCATGTCCGTGCCAGACATCAAGAAGAAAGGCGCGGGCGTCCTGCGCGAAAAACCCAAGATCGACTGGAGGAAGGATCGCGGCAAAGAACCGTGCCGACCGATCCGGGAGTATCCGTGGTTCTGGGGCTGGGACGAGACCACCGATTTCACCGGCGGCCCGAAGTTCACGGGTGAGCGTTTCAACGACTGCCATTATAGCCTTGAATTCAAGCGGCGTGCGCGGAGCGAAGCTGCCAAAGGGGGAACATCGTCATGAGCATCAATACCGGCATCATCGATCAGCGCGTGCGCAAGCTCGCCGAAGACCTGGCGGCGGAGTTCGAGACGCGCCTGAACATCAAGAACGACGAGGACAAACAACGTTCGGTTGCGTTCGTTTTTCTTGTGGTCAAGACCGTGCTCGATCTGCCGGATGAGCAGGCGCTGGACTGCCTTACCGAAGGAGGCAACGATTTCGGTGTGGACGCTCTCCACATCGGCGATGTGGAAGACGGCGAGTTTGTGGTGACCCTGTTCCAGGGCAAGTACAAGCGGGACCTGGCCGGGGATGCCAATTTCCCGCAGACCGGTGTGGAGAAAGTGATCCAGGCAATCCGCTACCTCTTCGATCCGGATGCGGTCATTACGACGAACGCGAGCCTGACTAAGCGGCTGGAGGAGATCCGCTCGCTGGTTCGCGATGGCCATATTCCCCGAGTGCGGGTGGTGCTCTGCAACAATGGCCTGACGTGGCCAGCCACCGCCCAGCAATTGATAGACCGTGCCGAATATCCGGAAGAGCAGGTTGCATGGGAGCACGTCAACCACGATGGCATCGTCCGCCTGATGCAGGCGGCCAAGCAAGTGGACGACACTTTGCGTTTGTCCGGCAAAGCCATCATCGAAGATATGGATTACTGCCGGGTGCTGATCGGGAAATTGCCTGTGCGGGAAGTTGAGGTGCTCTTCAACCGCCACGGCGACCTCCTGCTCGAGCGGAACGTGCGTCGATTTCTGGGTCTGCAGGGGAACCGTGTCAACCAGGGTATTGAGCACACGCTGAAGACCGAGGCGGAACGCGGCAACTTCTATTTCTACAACAACGGCATCACTCTGCTGTGCAACAAGTTCACCTACAATGCGCTGCAGGGGGAGAACTACCAGGTACGAGTGGATGGGCTACAGGTGATCAATGGAGGCCAGACTTGCAAGACCATTCAGTCGACTCTGGCGGCACTGGCCGGTATTGACGCCGGAATGGAGAAGGCGTTCGTCCTTGTCCGCCTTTATCAGTTGCCGAGCGAATCCGCCGACCTGGTGCGAAGCATCATCTACGCGACGAACAGCCAGAACCCGGTTGACCTCCGCGACCTGCGCTCGAACGATCCTAAGCAGAAGAGCCTGGAGACGTCCATTCGTGACCTGGGCTTCTCCTACCACCGGCACCGCAGCGAAGCATCGCTAAAGCCAACTGACATTAGCAGCGCGACGGCGGCCGAGGCCATATTGTCAGTATGGCGCGAGCGCCCGCACCAGGCGAAGTTCTACGGGCGGGAGCATTTCGGGAAGCTCTACGACCTGATCTTTTCGGATGATTTGAATGCGACCCAAGTCATCATCGCCGTCCTGCTCTTCCGCCATGCCGAGAACGTGCGCAGGCGTCCGCCCGAAGGTTCACCGGACTTCGTAAGCTACGCGTCGTGTTTCCTGGCGATGCTGATGGGGCGCTATCTCCTCAAGGACCTGGGCATTGGCCTCGACAAACTAACCCACCTAAACTTTGCAGCAGCCAAGGCCAAGTGCGAGCAGGATGCAGAGAGATACTTCAATGGGGCCGTTGCCGCCGTGGGGAAGGCCATCAAGAAGCTATATGGCAATCAAGATGTGTCCCTGCAACGGCTGGCGGCGACCTTCCGGCGCGGAGATCTGTTGGAAGAACTGAAGGGAGATGTTGCGATAGATGGATAGCATCCTTCAACGCCTCACCAAAGCGCTGCGTGATGCGGCCGTCCACAATCCCGATGTCCAGGTGGCCCCGCAGTGCATCCTATGGCCCGATGGCGACCGCCAGTGGGAAGCTGCCGCGACGCGTCTGCAGGCCGAGCTTCCGGAGATGTTCATCCTCGGCGACTACGATGTCGCCAAGAAGACTGGGCCAGCTATTTGGCTGCGGTGCGTGATTGCGGGCAAGGCCCCGAATGTCGAACTGCCCAACGGATCGACACCGATCCTGTATCTGCCGGGAATCAGCCGCCAGGACCTGCGCGCGGTCGAAAGCTGTCCGGAACACCTCAAGCCCCTGGCCGAACTGCAATACAGCGGTGTGATCTGGTCGCAGATCAACGCCAAGGACTGGACCATTCTCGCGTTTCTGAAGTCCGATCAGGGCGGACTCGGGCTGGACGTGGCCCAGGACAACGACGCCAAGCACGCGATGCAGCTCGCCCTCTATCGCCTGCTCGACGAGGAGATTGATCTCCTGAGAGGCAAGCGCCTCGACAAAGACTACTTCAACACCCTTCTGACCGGCGGCGACCCGGTCCGCGATCTGCTTCAGTGGCTGGACCAGGGCGAGGCATTCAAGGCAGGCCGCGACGAGAACGCCTGGATCGGCTTCGTCGAGGTATGCAAGTCGCAGCTTGCATTCGATCCCGCCAACGACGGAAATCTGAGGGGCGCGGAACTTCTGGCCGAGCACAAGGGACCGTGGGGACCGGTGTGGGAGCGGTTCTGCGAGGCCCCCAGGAGATACCCGCACATCCCGGCGCTCATCCGGCAGTGCTCCGAGCCGCAAACCGGCCTGTTCTCCAACGCCTCCACTCACGGCGGTTGGCCGCAATGGAATGAGCGGCAGGAACAGTCGCTCCGCAATGAATTACTCAAGATACAAAGCCAGCCCGCCCACGAGGCCAGAAAATGCCTCAAGGATTTAGAGTCGAAGCACAGGGAAAGAAGGAATCTCGTCTGGGCGGAACTGGGAGAGGCCGCTCTTGCATGCGCTATGGAGCATCTGGCAAAACTGGCCGACCTGACGGGGAATGCCCTCACCGCAGGGACTACCAAGGACCTCGCCGAGGCGTACCTTTCTTGCGGTTGGCGAACTGACGACGCGGTAGTGCGGGCCCTGGCCTGCGTGGTCAAGCCGGAAGACCTCAATCCGGTGACCGTTGCCATTCGCGCCGTCTACCTGCCATGGGCCGAGGACGCGGCGCGATACCTGCAGAAGGTCGTGGATCGTGACGGCTATCCGGTGAGCCGAGAGGCCTTGGCGTCCCCTGATCCGGGGAAGTCCGGGGAATGCGTGCTCTTTATTGATGGCCTCCGCTTCGATATGGCGCGACGGCTGTCCGAAAAGTTGGCTTTGAGGAAACTGAATGTCGAGGAGACGCCGGTTTGGGCCGCCATTCCCAGTGTTACCGCAACCGGCAAGCCCGCTGTGACCCCGGTGGCCCATCTCATCGTCGGCCAGGAGGTGAATGCGGACTTCGAGCCGTGCGTGGCGGCCACAGGCCAATCGCTCAAGGGCGGCTACTACCTGCAGAAACTTTTGGACGAAGCGGGTTGGCAACTGCCGGAGAAGTTGGGGGTCCTGTTCCCCGAAGGGCCGGTGTGGTGCGAGATCGGGAATATCGACCATGAAGGCCACGAACGCGGCTGGAAGCTAGCCAGGCATCTCGAAACGATGCTCGGCGAAATCGTCGACCGAATCGAGCAGTGGTTTGCCAACGGATTCGAGTCGGTCCGAGTGGTCACGGACCACGGCTGGCTGCTTATGCCCGGAGGTTTGCCGAAGACGGAGCTTCCGTCGGCATTGACGGAGAACCAGTGGGGGCGCTGTGCAGCACTGAAGGCTGGGGCTTCCACGGAGGAGCGGCTTTACCCGTGGTTCTGGAACGCCCATCAGGAATTCGCGTTGGCGGACGGCATCAGTTGCTACCGCGCGGGAATGGAATATGCCCACGGCGGGATCAGCCTTCAGGAATGCCTCACGCTTCGGCTCCACGTCACAGCAGGCGGCAAGGCAGAACCGCAACAGGCGATTCACATCACCGATGTGACCTGGAAGGGCCTGCGATGCAAGGTGGCCATGGAAGGCGATACGACCGGTTTTTCCCTTGATCTTCGGTCGCATCCCGGCAATCCATCGTCCAGTGTCGTCATGGGCGTGAAACCGTTCAAGGAAGATGGCACGAGCTCGGTCGTAGTGGAGGACGAGGACCTCGAAGGCCAGGAGGTAACGATAGTGATCATCGACGATGACGGGCGACTCGCGGCCCAATGCACAACCGTAATCGGGAAGGAGGGCGGATGATGGAAATGGATCGCATCGACAAGATCGCCGCCTCCGTCCTTGACGGATACCTGGTGCGCAAGGACCTGGTGCGAACGTTCAGCCGCCAGTTCCCTGTGCCGACCTACGTGGTCGAGTTTCTGCTCGGCCGATACTGCGCCAGCACCGATGCCGAGGAGATCGACGAGGGTATCAAGATTGCTCAGCGCCAGCTCGCGGAGCGGACAATCAAGGCCGGGGATGAGGAGTTGTTCAGGTCTCGTGCCCGCGAAAAGGGCGATGTCAAGATCATCGACCTGATCAGTGCGCGTTTGGATGCCAAGACGGACTCGTACCTGGCGACGTTGCCAAGTCTCCGGCTGAACGACGCGCGTATCAGCCCGGACCTGGTGAAAGAAAACGAGCGCATGCTCACCGGCGGGTTCTACGCCGAGATCACGCTGTCCTATGACGCCGCCATTGCCCAGGAGAAGAATGGTCGCCCATTCGGCGTGGACTCCCTACGGGGGATTCAGCTCTCCAAACGCGACGTGCTCGACCGGCTTGCGGAAGCCAGGAAACAGTTCACGACTGCGGAATGGAAGGCCTTCCTCTTGCGGAGCATTGGAATCGAGTCGGAGGGTCTCTCCGAGCGCGCCCGTGATTCCTTCATCCTGCGGATGATCCCATTTGTCGAACGTAACTACAACCTCGTCGAGCTTGGGCCGCGCGGGACGGGCAAGAGCCATCTCTTCCAGCAGGTTTCGCCGTATGCCCACCTTATCTCGGGCGGCAAAGCCACCGTTGCCCGCATGTTCGTGAATAACGCCACCGGCCAGCGTGGCCTGGTGTGCCAGTATGATGTCGTCTGCTTTGACGAGATCTCGGGCATTTCCTTCGACCAGAAGGACGGCGTCAACATCATGAAGGGGTACATGGAATCGGGTGAATTCAGCCGTGGAAAGGAGAGCATCCGCGCGGACGGGAGCCTTGTCCTGATCGGGAACTTCGAGGTGGACGTCGAGCATCAGCAGCGCATCGGCCACCTTCTCGGGCCGTTGCCCCAGGAAATGCGGGACGACACGGCCTTCATGGACAGGATTCACGCCTACCTACCGGGATGGGATGTACCCAAGATCAAGAAAGACCTTCTGACCGAGCATTTCGGCCTGGTGAGCGATTTCCTCTCCGAATGCTGGAGCCAACTGCGGAGTCAGAGCCGCCTGTCGGTGATGCAGAACCGGGTCTTCCTCGGGGGCGCGCTCAGCGGGCGCGACACCAACGCCGCCAACAAGACCATCAGCGCCTTGCTGAAACTCCTCTATCCAGGTCTCGACGATACGGTTTCCGATGAGGATTTGGAATGGGCGGTGAGGTTGGCCCTGGAGGTCCGTCGCCGGGTCAAGGAACAGCAGAAGCGAATCGGCGCAGCCGAGTTCCGCAACACGCATTTCAGCTACGTGTTCGGCAGTGATGGGGTCGAGAAATTCGTATCTACACCGGAACTCCAGAGTGAAGGCGGAATTGGCGGTGATCCGCTCGAACCGGGTCAAGTCTGGACCGTCAGTCCCGGCGGAATGGACGATCATCCCGGGCTCTACAGGCTCGAAGTCAACGAAGGCCCTGGCTCCGGCGTCAAGATACTGAACAAGCCTGTACCCGCCGCCTTCCGGGAATCCATGGGCTATGCGGAGCAGAATCTTTACTCCCAAGCCGCTCGCTTGGTGGGTGACAAGGACCCCAGGCAACATGAATTCACCGTGCAGCTTCGTGCTTTCGACGCATCCAAGGCGGGAGCCAAACTAGGGGTCGCGGCTGTGGTGGCGCTTTGCACGGCACTGCTGAAGAAAAGCACGCGTGGCGGGCTGATCGTCGTAGGCGAACTCAACCTTGGCGGGTCCATCGAACCCATCCACAACGCGGTAACCATCGCGGAGATCGCGGTTGAGAAAGGCGCGACAGCCTTACTGATTCCAGTCACTTGCCGTCGCCAGCTCCTCGATCTCTCCGACGACATGGCAACCAAGGTGGACATCCAGTTCTACTCGGACGCGCGCGACGCACTTTTGAAGGCGATACAGGAGTAGAAACCATAAGAGTCATTTGGTGGCAAACAATCCGTACAGAAGGCTCAAACAATGCAAACTAACGTACATCAGATCACGCCATCTCCCCTTCAGTGCAACCGCATGGAACGAAGGAACCATCCATGATCCGCTTCCTACATACAAGCGATTGGCAGTTGGGAATGACCCGCCATTTCCTTTTGGAAGGCGCGCAGGAAAGATATGGCCAAGCGCGCTTTGATGCCATTCGGACTATGGGGCGGGTTGCAAAGGACCAGAATTGCCAGTTCATGTTGGTATGCGGGGATGCCTTCGAATCCAATCTGGTGGATCGAAAGACAGTTGCCCGGGCAATGGAGGCGCTCAAGGAAGTGTCTGTTCCGGTGTTCATCCTGCCAGGGAACCATGACCCGCTAAACGCAGCTTCCGTATATCGTTCGAGCACCTTCATCGAGCGGAAGCCCTCTCAGGTGCAGGTAATTGAGGCAGCCGAACCCATAAAGGTTGCAGAGGGCGTGGAACTGGTCGGCGCGCCGTGGATGTCGAAGCGGCCGGTCGCCAATCCCATTGAGGACGCCATCAACGCCCTTGCGCCTGCGACCGGGGTTACCCGTATTTGCATGGGACACGGTGCAGTCGATACGCTTACGCCAGATCGGGAATCCGCCGGGATCATTTCTGTCTCCGCGCTCGAACGAGCCATCGGCGAAGAGAAGATTCATTTCGTGGCGCTTGGCGACAGGCACTCTCTGACCAAGGTCGGCGGTGGTGACCGCATCTGGTATTCCGGGACGCCCGAGGCCACGGATTTTCGGGAAACGCAATCCGGGTACGCTCACGTCGTGGAAATAGGTGACGACGGCGTAACCACCAAGCCATTTCAGATCGGCCAGTGGCGATTCATCGAACGTGAACGCGTTGATCTCAACACCGACGACGACGTGGAAGCGCTGCGAAAATCATTGGAGGACATCGAGAACAAGGAGCGCACGGTTGTTCGGTTAATCCTCGTGGGATCGCTTTCACTGGTCTTGAACGGAGCGCTTCAGAATCACCTGCTCGCCGCGAAGGACGTTATCGGAGCATTCGATGTTCGGGATGCAGAACTTCTCGTGCTGCCGGACGATGCAGATTTTGCCAACCTGGGATTCTCGGGCTTTGCTAATGGAACCGTACAGCGTCTTCGAAGCAAGATCGCGGAAGGTGGAGATGACGCCACGGTCGCCCGCGAGGCCTTGATGCTAATGCTTCGGCTGGCAAGGGGGGCGGCATGAAATTCATTCGTCTTCGAGTCGCCAATTACCGGGGCATTGCTGCAGCCGAAGTGAACTTCGGACCCACTGGCATCACGCTCATGCAGGGGCCGAATGAGGCCGGGAAAACCAGCCTGGGCGAGGCTATAGGGTTTCTCTTTGAGTACTTGGATTCAAGCAAGCATCGGAATATCGAAGCCATCAAGCCGGTCCACCGGGACGAAGGACCGGAGATCGAACTGCAGGCAGAGAGCGGACCTTACGCTTTCAACTACTTCAAGCGGTTCCTCAAGAGACCGGAGACCAAACTCACTATCAGCAAGCCGAAACCCGAGAACCACACGGGACGCGAAGCACACGAACGTGCCGAGGCCATCCTCCGCGAAACCCTCGACATTGACCTCTGGAAGGCATTGACGATTCAGCAGGGCGACGCCATCCACCAGCCCGTCTTGACGAAACAGACATCGCTCTCGGTTGCGCTCGATAAAGCGGCTGGCGGGTGTCCCGCCGATCCTCGGGAGGAGGGCCTGTTCGAAAAGGTGCGTGCAGAATATCTTCGATATTACACCGAACGTGGAGCGGAACGAAAGGAACTCGCGGAGTCCCGCAAGGCACAGACAGACGCCGAATTGGAAGTTGCTCGTATCGAGCAGGCAATCCGCGATCTTGACCAGGATATCGAACGTGCGGCCGCCCTTCAGCGGGAATTGGGCCAATTGAAGAAGCAGGAAGACGAGCTGACGAAGGCAGTGGCTACCCACAAATCGTCACTTGAGGAGATAGGCACTCTGGAAAATGCTCTTTCGGCTGCTCGCCTGAAGTTGGAGTCAGCGCAGAAATCCGAGCAGGTCGCACGTCGAGACAAGGACACACGCCAAGGACTCATCGATGCGGTCGGCAAAGCAGCCAAAGCGCATGGGGACATTGAGGAATCTGGCGTCATGTCGCTCTCGGCGTTGAGTCAGGCTGAGGCCAAGCTCAAGGAAGCGGAGAAGGCTTTCGATGAAAGCGACCGGAATCGAAAGGCGGCAGATACCCTTGTTGCTCTCCGGCGTGCCGATTACGATTATTTCAACAACAAACTGCATCTTGATCAGCTCGGGGAACGTAAGGAACGAATTGACCAAGCGAGGCAGAATGCCGCCCAAGCGGAGGAGGTGCTGGTCCGAAACAAAGTGGACTCCCGCGCATTGAAGTCAATCCAGGACGCGGAACGTGGGTTATTGACAGCCAATGCGCAGTTGCAGACCGGTGCGCCGAGCGTGCTCCTTCGCGGACTGGCCGATTGTCGACTATCCATTGACGATGCCGAGGTTTACCTCGGTAAGGGGGAAGTTCGGACGATCTCAGTCGCAGACAGATCCCGGTTGACCATACCCGGCACGTTGGATGTGGAGATCACGGCCGGGTCCAGTGCCGAAGGACTGTCCAGGAAGGTCGAAGATGCGCGTCGCGCTCTGGATAATGCCTGCGCGAAAGCTGGCGTTTACAGTCCTGATGAGGCACGGGCGGCATTTGAAGAGCGCCGCGAAGCAACTCGGCATGTGGAATCCAAAGCGCAGGTGGAAAAGGATAATTTACGTGACTTGACCTATGAGGAATTGGACGAGAAACTACTTGGCCTTCAGCAAACAGTGCCCAGCTATCTTGGCAAGCGCGTGGCCGAACCTGCCATTTGTCCCGATTTGGGATCGGCGAAGACGGAGTGGATAAGTGCTGAGGCGTCACAACAGGAGGCGGTCAGCCAGTGGGAATCAGCTCGCGTGTCTCTTGATACCACTCGAAGCGTGTGGGACGGCTTGAATAGTAAGCACCAGGAATCGCGAGTCCAACTCGACCTATTATCCAAAGATCTCAACCAAGCACGTGAAAACCTCGACCGGGCAAGAAAATGCGTTCCCGATGACGCTTTAGAGACGGCGCTGGCGAGCGCGGTCCAGGGCGTGGCTTCAGAAGATACCAGCGTTCGTGCCGCCGAGTCATCATTGAAGGCAAAGAATCCCGAGCGGGTGAAGGTATTGGCCGAGACGGCAAAGGGCTCCCTGATAACGACGCAAACTCGTCGGAATACAGCTCAAACGGAACTGATCGAGGTGCAGACGCGGCTTAAAATCCACGGGGAGGAAGGGCTTCACGAGAAGTTGCACGCAGCCCAGATCGGTCTTGAACGTCTTGGGGCGGTCAACAGATCACTGTTTCGTCGGGCATCTTCAGCAAGATACCTTTTTGAAACCATGCGCGAAGAGCGAGACAGTGCGCGGCGGGCTTATGTGGCTCCGCTCAAGGAGAAGATCGAACAACTTGGGCGTCTGGTTTTCGATGACTCATTCCAGGTGGACATCAGCGATGAACTGCAAATTGCCAGTCGAACAGTCAAGGGCATCACGGTGCCGTTTGACTCGTTGAGCGGTGGCACCAAGGAACAGCTTTCACTGATTTTCCGATCCGCCTGTTCGATGATCGTCGCAAAAGATGGTGGCACACCGCTCATCCTGGACGATGCGTTGGGTTATACGGACCCGGAACGGTTGCGTCTCATGGGTGCCGTTCTGGCTCAAGCAGCCAAGGAATGCCAGATTGTGATTTTCACCTGTGTCCCCGACCGGTACGGCAATGTCGGGGAGGCCACAGTTGTTGCAATAGGTTGATATGAGGCTGGCTGAACTTACGACAAGCTCACGACTCGACTTGCGACATCCGCTTCGGGCCGCATGGTTAGGAAATCGACATTGACACCGCTTCCGCCTCATCGGAGGCGGCCTGATCTTTGATAACCCGTTGATATTGAAGGCTTTCGGTTAACAGCCGGAGAAAGAGAATGGTTATGAAGAGGGTTGCATACGGGGAGCCAGATCATTCCCGATGCCCTGGCGTCGGTTTATATTTCAACGCTCCGGTCTCATCCAGACCGGGGTGTTTTTTTGTTTCTACCTGCCAATGCGCGACTTGCAACGTCTCTCTGCCATA